>Ga0074199_1000059_pt1 | contig 262456 bp, 235 predicted proteins | sample EPASupsiteSAE347_FD_64528 | JGI IMG/M metagenome (GOLD analysis project Ga0074199, IMG submission 64528) | Bioremediated contaminated groundwater from EPA Superfund site, New Mexico - Sample SAE3-47 | ecosystem: Environmental > Aquatic > Deep subsurface > Groundwater > Contaminated ...
TGCGCCCCCGGTCACCGCCTTTATTCGGGCGCCGTTCCCGGCCTGCCGCTGAACGCCGGCCCGGTGCGCCCGGCCGGCATCGGCTGGCAGATCGATACGGCCGGCTTCCAGCGCCCCTTCCTCAAGCCGGAACCGGCCGCCGACATGATCGTGACGGTCGACCCGCCCTGGTATCTCGATTTCAATGCCGGCGAAACCGGTCCGCTCGAAGTCACCGGCAATCCGTCGGTGGTCAGCCGCCTGTTCAGCCTGCCGCCGCTCTCTGCCAAGGAAGCGGCGCTGGTCGCCGAAGCCTTGTGCGAACTGGCACCGGAGCTGCCGCCGCCGGCCGAAGACGCCAGCGAACGCCTGCGCCTGATCGATGCGCCGCTGCAGGCCATCCTCCAGCTCGACACCCTGCACACGCACGGCAACCGGGCCTGGCGCGGCTACGCGCAAAATTTCAACGGCGGCCCGTTCGACATCGCCCGCGTCGTCTTCCGCTATGCCGATGCCGACATCCGGCCCGACGAACGCCACGAATTCATCACCCTGCCCGAAGGCGAGACGGTGCGCCTGAAACGCCGCCCGGAAGCCGAAGCCGCCGCGCTCAAGGTGCTCTCCGGCAGCGGCCTGGAGAAGATTCCCGGCCACACGCTGTCCACCTTCGGCAGCCCGCCGCAGGGCATCTACGGCCTGGCCGAAGAAGGCTACTGGGCGAATTTCATGCAGGACGGCTGCGAACGGCTCAAGGCAGCCGGCTGGCAGATCGAATTCCCCGAGGATTTCCGCCACCACGTACTCGACGTCGACGGCTGGGAAGCCGACCTCGTCGAAGCCGACAACGGCTGGTTCAACCTCGACATGGGCATCATCGTCGAAGGTCAGCGCCTGCCGCTGGCACCCTTACTGGCCGGCCTCTTCCGGCGCGATGCGCGCTGGCTGGAAGCCCTGCAACTGGCCTTCATTCCCGACGATGAGCCGGTCGAGCTGCAAACCGCCAACGGCAAGCGCCTGCGCGTTCCGGCCGGACGCATCAAGCCGCTCGCCGCAACGCTGATCGACCTGTTCGACGGCTTCAGCGGCGGCAACACGCTGCGCCTGTCGCGCTTCGACGCGCCGCGCCTGGCCGAACTCAACGACATCAGCCGCTGGCAGTTCAAGGGCCAGGGCGACATTCTCGCGCTCGCCGACAAGCTGCGCCTGGCGCAGGGCATCGTCGATATCGAGCCGCCGGCCGGTCTGGGCCTCGAATTGCGCCCCTACCAGAAGGAAGGTCTCGCCTGGCTGCAATTCCTGCGCCAGCAGAACCTGTCCGGCATCCTCGCCGACGACATGGGCCTCGGCAAGACAGCCCAGACGCTGGCTCACCTGCTGCTCGAAAAGGAAGCCGGCCGCCTCGACAAGCCGGCCCTGATCGTCCTGCCGACCTCGCTGATCTTCAACTGGAAAAACGAAGCAGCGCGTTTCGCACCGGCCCTCAAGGTGCTGTCGCTGCACGGCCCGGAGCGCAAGAGCCGCTTCGGCGAGATCGCCGAGCACGATGTCGTGATGACCACTTATCCGCTGCTCTGGCGCGATGCCGACGTGCTGATGCAGCACAGCTACCACCTGCTCATCCTCGACGAGGCGCAGACGGTCAAGAACGCGCAGAGCCAGAGCGCCGAAGCAGTGCGCAAGATCGACGCACGGCATCGCCTGTGCCTGACCGGCACGCCGCTGGAAAACCATCTCGGCGAGTTGTGGAGCCAGTTCGACTTCCTGCTGCCCGGCTTCCTTGGCACCAGCAAGCAATTCACCAAGCACTGGCGCACGCCGATCGAAAAACTCGGCGACACGCAGCGTCGCGACCTGCTCGCCCGCCGCATCCGCCCCTTCATCCTGCGCCGCAAGAAGGAAGACGTCGCGCAGGAACTGCCGCCCAAGACCATCATCATCCGCTCGGTCGAACTCGAAGGCAGCCAGCGCGACCTCTACGAAACGGTACGCGCCGCGATGGATGCCAAGGTGCGCGACGAAATCGCCCAGCGCGGCTTTGCGCGCAGCCAGATCGTCATTCTCGATGCGCTGCTCAAGCTGCGCCAGGTCTGCTGCGACCCGCGCCTGGTCAAGGCGACGGCGGCCACCAAGGTCAGGGAAAGAGCCAAGCTCGACCTGCTGATGGCGATGCTGCCGGAACTGGTCGATGAAGGGCGCAAGATCCTCGTCTTCTCGCAATTCACCAGCATGCTGGCGCTGATCGAAGACGAACTGAACGCGATCGGCATCCCCTACGCGCTGCTCACCGGCAGCACCGACGACCGCGAGGCGCCGATCCGCCGCTTCCAGGAAGGCGAAGTGCCGGTCTTCCTGATCAGCCTGAAGGCAGGCGGCGTCGGTCTCAACCTGACCGCAGCCGATACCGTCATCCACTACGATCCGTGGTGGAACCCGGCGGTCGAAAACCAGGCCACCGACCGGGCGCATCGTCTCGGCCAGGACAAGCCGGTCTTCGTCTACAAGCTGATTGTCGGCGGCAGTATCGAGGAAAAGATCCTCGCGCTGCAGGAACGCAAGGCCGAACTCGCGGCCGGCATCCTGTCCGACGACCACCGCGTGGACGTCAAGTTCGGCACCGACGACCTGGCTGCGCTGTTCGAGCCGCTGCCCAGCTAGGCGGTCAACCTTGCGAAAAGGGCATTTTTGCCCTTTTTCGCGGGTTGACCGGTAGACGCCGTCAGCCCTTGCCGACGGCCTGCCGCGCGTGCTGCAGCCAGTGCAACAGCGTCTGGTAAAGCACTGCCGGATCGACCGGCTTGCTGACAAAGTCGTTCATGCCGGCAGCCAGGCAATTCTCCTTGTCCTCGGCAAAGACGTTGGCGGTCATCGCCAGAATCGGCACCGACTGGCCGCATGCCATCTGGCGGATGCGGGCCGTCGCGCCCAGGCCATCCAGACGCGGCATCTGCATGTCCATCAGGATCAGGTCGTAGGCATTCCGCTCGAGTTGCTCGATGGCGGCGATGCCGTCTTCGGCAATGTCGATGACCAGGCCGACATCCTCGAGCAGCATGATCGCCACCTCGCGATTGATCGGATCATCTTCGACCAGCAGGATATGGCTGCCGGCAAAGTCCCTGAGCAACACCGCTTCGGCATCGCCTTCCCGGATGCTTTCGGGCACAGCGGCCACCACGGCCTGCCGTTTCAGGCGGGCGGTGATCCAGAACACACTGCCCCGCCCCGGCGTGCTGACAGCGCCGGTCTCGCCGCCCATCAGCTCGGCGATATGTTTGGTGATCGCCAACCCGAGCCCGGTGCCGCCATATTTGCGGGTGGTTGAGGCATCGGCCTGCGCAAAGGGGTTGAACAAACGCCCCAGCGCCGCCGGTTCGATGCCGATACCGCTGTCCTCGACCTCGAAACGCAGCAGCACGCCGTCAGGAGAGTCTTCCAGCACACGTCCGCGCAGACAGATCGAACCCCGCTCCGTGAACTTGATCGCATTGTTGGCGTAATTGATCAGCGCCTGCTTGAGCCGCGTCGCATCGCCGAGCAAACCGGCCGGCAGGGCATCGCCTTCGACCCGCACGCTCAGCCCGGCCGAGCGGGCACGTTCGGCCAACATCTGGGCCACTTCGCGCATGATGCTGGCCGGCACGAGCGGAACCTCTTCCAGCTCCAGCTTACCGGCCTCGATCTTGGACAGGTCGAGAATGTCATCGATCACCGACAGCAGATGCTGGCTCGCACTCTCGATCCGCCCCATCTGACCGGCCTGCTCCTCGCTCAGTCCGGCCCGGCGCAGCAGATGCACGGTGCCGAGGATGGCATTCATCGGCGTCCGGATCTCGTGGCTCATGTTGGCGAGGAAGGCGCTCTTCGCCCGCGTCGCCGCCTCGGCGGCTTCCTTGGCGAGCAGCAGATGCTGCTCGGCCTTCTTCAGCTCGCTGATGTCACGCACGAAGGAAATGAAACAGGCCGGCTCGACCGCCGTCGCAGCGCGGTAATGCAGGGTGATATTGACCGGAATCAGGCGGCCGTCGCGATGCCGGTTCTCGGTATCGAAACTGCTCATGCTCTGCTGCATCTGCGCCGTCACTTCGGCAAAATTCGTGGCCGGGAATGCGGGGTCGATGTCCGCCACATTGAGCGTCTGCATTTCGGCACGGCTGTAAGCCAGCATATCGGCCGCCGCCTGATTGACATAGAGCAGATGCCCGGTCGCACAGTCGACCCAGTGGATGCCGATGCCGACGCGATCCATCGCAAACTGCGTCTGCTCGAGGCGGGCATTGGCCGCAGCCAGATCGCGCGTCCGTTCGGCAACCAGGCTTTCCAGCTGCTGGTGATGCCGCGCCAGTTCCGCCTCGCTGCTCCGCAAGGCCTCCTCGATGCGCCGCCGCTCGGTGATTTCGCGGGAGATGCCCAGAATCCCGATCAGGTGGCCATCATCGCCACGCATCGGCGTCTTGATCGTTTCAAACAGGCCACGATAGCCATTGTCAGCGAAGGTCAGCCATTCCTCGTTGATCGTCGGCACGCCGGCCGATGCTGCCGCCCGGTCCTTTTCCCGGAAGAAATCGGCAAGCTCCTGGCTGACGAAATCGACATCCCGACGCCCGACGATCTCATGAGCGCGGGCGTTGTAAAGGCGCGAGAAGGTCGGATTGCATGACAGATAAACACCGTCCGTATCCTTGACCCAGACCAGATCGGGAATGGCCTCGTAAAGGCTGTCGAGAAAGGCCCGCTCGCGCTCGCTTTGCGCCAGAGCCACGGCCAGTTCGGCGCGGGCATCGTCACGGTCAGCCGCCAGCGCCACGGTCAAGCGCTCGTTGTTGCGGCACAGCGTGATCGCACGTGCCAGATTGGCCAGCACCGGCTGAAAGATCTGGGTCAGCGGCAGAACACTGACAAACGCCTCGGGCGAGAGCAAAAGTATCGAAGTCCGGGCGTCGACCGGCAGGCGCAGGCAATGGCCATAGCGCTGATCGAGCGACAGGGCGGCGAGCAGTGCCGCATCGGCCAGCATCTCGACCTTGCCGCCGAGCAGGCCGTCGGGCAGGTTTAACCGGCTGCCGCAGCGTTCGGCCAGGACATGGTCACCAACCACCGCCGCCAGCGTCGCCGCCATCCCGAATTCCGAACTCTCCTGATCGACCAGCACGACACCGGCCGGAAACGAGGTGTGGAAAAGCAGGCGCTGCAGGGTACGCTTGAGCAGGGCATCAAGATGAATCTCGCTGCCGATCGCCAGCGACAGGTCATAAAGGATGCTGAGGATCTGTTCGCGGTTCATGCCGGCCGCCAGGGCATGCTGACCAGCGTCGCGTTGTGGAACAAGGGATAGCCACGCCGCACGGTACTGCCGATTTCGCCCAGCGAGAGCGCACCGGCCATCGTCGCAGCGTCGCTGTCGGCGTACAACTCGGCCAGCTCACTCGCCGCCGCCTCGCCCAGATGCATGCGCCGGCCGGCGCAGTAGAAGGTCAGCAGGGGCGCATTCTTGACGTCACCGTTAGCAGCGTGCAGCTTCCCGGCCAGTCGCCGGATGCAGCCATTTTCGCCGGCCGACGGCGCCTTGAGCAGGACCAGCATGGCATTTTCCGGAACCTCGCCAACGCAGAACAGCGAATCGTCTTCGGCCACCGCCACGGGAATGCGGACCACCACTTCGCCATTGGCACAGAGAATGCCAAACGGAAAGTGCACCGCGTACTGATAGAAATTGGCGCGACTCAGCTCGATGCCATAGTTGGCCTTGATGATTTCCTGGTAAACCGCAAAAGCCGGACGCCAGTCGATCATCGCGATCCGGTTGCCAGCGGTCGACGTCGCACTCATCGCCCTTTCCGGCGAACTGAAACCATGTTCGAGCACGGCGCCGGCATTGCCGGACAGCAACAGACCGAGCACGCCATTGCCAACGACCTGCTCGGCATTGAACAGGCAGGGCATGGGCTGGAAGGTTTCGCTACCGGCATTGACGCCGGCGTAGTCGACGCGATTCGCAATGTCGAGATAGAGATCGTCGAGCAGGCTGGCGATATTCGGCAGCATGCCGTCGAACAGCAGGAACAGCGTTGGCTTGGCTGAGTCGGCCGGGAGCTCTTGCAAACCGGCACGCACTGCCGCGACCATCCGGGCAAGTGCCGGCTGCTCCCCGGCATTCAACTCCGGCAGGAGAAAAACCGGCGGCATGACCGGAAAAGGCAGCAACCAGGCACCAGTGCCGACAAATTGCTGATCAACGACCAGGGCCGGGAAAATGGCACCCGCCAGTTCGATGCCTCGATCGCGGCAAGCCGCCTGCAAAAGGGGCAATTTGTCCTTGTCGGCTTCGGCCAGCAAAGCCAGAACGCCGGCCAAGGGCATTTCTGCCCGCCACGCATCCAGGACCTGCCCGGCTCGCCCCGCCTCCAGCTCAATGTAGCGCATCGTTCTCTCCCGCCCCGATTGTAAAGTTTTTTAAACGGGTACGGCTGTTTGCTGCCGAATCAAGCCACGCTGATGGCTGCATCCAGGCAGGATTGCAGACCGAGCAGGGCGTGCCGCACCGCCTGTTCGCGCACCGCTGCCCGCTCGCCGACGAAATGGCAGGTCTGTGCTTCGCAGCCGCCCTCCTTGCCGGCCCAGGCAAAACAGACCGTGCCGACCGGCTTTTCCGGCGTGCCGCCGCCCGGCCCGGCGATGCCGGTAATCGCCACCGCCCAGTCGGCCCGGCTGTGCGCCAGCGCGCCCTGCGCCATCGCCCGCGCCGTCGCTTCCGAGACGGCGCCGTGCCGTGCCAGCGTCGTTTCCGGCACGCCCAGCATGTCGACCTTGGCGGCATTCGAGTAGGTCACGAAACCGCGTTCGAACCAGCCGGAACTGCCGGCAATCGCCGTCACCGACTGAGCCAGCCAGCCACCGGTACAGGACTCGGCCGCGGTCAGCCATTCACCGCGCGCCAGCAGGCTTGTGCCGAGTCGCTCGGCGAGGATTTCAAGTTCGTTCATGCAACAAATCTTAACATTCAGCCGGCTGCGCCCGGCGTCGCGACGCGGATAATGCACGCACCCGCTGATCAGGAGAAACACCATGTCCTTCCGCCATTTCGCCCTTATTGCGCTACTCGCCGGCAGCCTGCCGCTCGCCCATGCCGGTGCCTTGATCGAGCTTTCTGCCGAAGCAAGCCGCCCCGCCGCCAATGACCTGATCCAGGCCCAGGTGTATGCCGAGGCCAATGCCGGCAATCCGGCCGAAGTCGCGCGCCTGGTCAATCGTGACCTCAACGAGGCGCTGCAACTGATCAAGAAGACCACCGGCGTCACCGTCAAGAGCGGCAACCAGAACACCTACCCGATCTACGGCAATGGCCGTCGCATCGAGGGCTGGCGCATGCGCGCCGACCTGCTGCTCGAATCGAAGGACAGCGCCGCCATCTCGGAACTGCTCGCCCGTCTGCAGCAGATGAAGCTGGCGCTCGGCAATGTCAGCCAGATGCCGTCGCCGGCCACGCGCAAGGACGTCGAGGCTGGCGTCACGCGCGACGCGATCCGCGCCTTCGAAGCCCGGGCCGCCGTGATTGCCGAGACGCTGGGCAAGAGTTATCGCATCAAGCGCCTGTCGATCCAGCAGAGCGGCTTCGCGCAACCGATGCCGATGCTGCGCGCCGCCAAAATGGAAATGGCCAGCGCCGTGGCACCGGCCCCGATCGAGGCCGGCGAAAGCCAGGTCAGCACGACGGTCAGCGGCGAAATCGAACTCGCCGATTAAGACAGTCTGAAGCCGGCGACGGCGGAAGCAGGTAAACTCCCGCCTTTCCCCCTTCGGCCATCGCCATGACCTTTGCCTCCCTCGGCCTCGCCGCCCCGCTCCTGCAGGCTCTTGAAACGCTCGGCTACAAGACGCCGACACCGATCCAGGAAAAGGCCATTCCCGCCGTGCTCGCCGGCCGCGACCTGATGGCGGCGGCGCAGACCGGTACCGGCAAGACGGCCGGCTTCGCGCTGCCCATCCTGCAGCGCCTGAGCGAGGCCGAAGAAAAGGTCGCCAGCAACTCGATCCGCGCCCTCGTCCTGGTCCCGACCCGCGAACTGGCCGAACAGGTGCATGCCAGCTTCCGCCAGTACGGCGAACATCTGCCGGTCAGCACCTATGCGGCCTATGGCGGGGGCAGCATCAATCCGCAGATGATGCGCCTGCGCCGCGGCGTTGATGTGCTGGTCGCGACGCCCGGCCGCCTGCTCGACCTGTTCCGCCAGAACGCACTGAAGTTCAAGCAGGTGCAGACACTGGTCCTCGATGAGGCCGACCGCATGCTCGACCTCGGTTTTGCGCAGGAGCTGTCCACCGTTTTCGCGGCGCTGCCCAAGCAGCGCCAGACCCTGCTTTTCTCGGCCACCTTCTCCGATGAAATCCGCAGCCTGGCCAAGGGCCGCCTGCGCGATCCGCTGTCGATCGAGGTCAGCCCGCGCAACAGCACTGTCAAGGCGGTCAAGCAGTGGGTCGTACCGGTCGACAAGAAGCGCAAGCCGGAATTGTTCCTGCGCATGCTGAAAGACCGCAAATGGGGCCAGGTGCTGGTCTTCGTCAAAACGAAAAAAGGCGCCGATGAACTGGTCGCCACGCTGCTCGCCAAGAAGATCCCGGCTGACGCGATCCACGGCGACAAGCCGCAGGCCAGCCGCCAGCGTGCCCTCGACAGCTTCAAGGCAGGCGAGGTGCAGATTCTCGTCGCCACCGACGTCGCGGCGCGCGGCCTCGATATCGACGACCTGCCGCAGGTGGTCAATTTCGACCTGCCGATCGTCGCCGAGGATTACATCCACCGCATCGGCCGCACCGGCCGGGCCGGCGCCAGCGGCGAGGCGATCTCGCTGGTCTGCGCCGACGAGGCACCGCTGCTCGCCGCCATCGAAACCCTGACCAAGCAGACGCTGAGTCGCGACGAGGAACCCGGTTTCGAGCCGGATCACCGCGTGCCGATGACCAACGGCGCCGGTCAACTGGTCAAAAAGCCGAAAAAACCCAAGGTACCGGGCGGCCGCGCCGGCAAGGGCGTACCCAGCAACTGGGTCGGCTTCGACGATGCACCGGCCAAGGGCGGCCGGCGCGGCAGCGGTCGACCGGCCACTGGCGGCAAAAAGCCGGCCGCCAAACGCTGACCCGAAATTCACGACACACTGTCTCCAACCTGTGGAAAACCGATATTGCGCTGCGGCATGTCTTGCCTATACTCCGCGCGCAGGATCAAAAACCATAATTGGAGTACAGCAAAATGCAGGTCAAGATTCACTATCGCATCACCCAGGACAGGGCTGGCATTCCGCAGGACTTTAGCGGCGCCCGCCGTTTCGCCGTCAGCGAAGGGCAAGTCATTGAAGACATGGCACGAATCGAACTGGCAGCGGATTACCAGATTCCGCAAAGTGCCGTCGAAATCTGCCGAATCGAGCACTGAGCGGCATTGCGGCGGAAACAGCAACAAAAATGACGTCGCGATGAACACATTCGGTTACACAAGGCTACGAAAGGACGACAGACGAAGGACGGGGGAAAAATTACACTGCAGTTGTGCATTGAACCCCTCCTCTCGAAATCCCCCCTTTCGAGAATTTCAACCCCGCCGCTGGCGGGGTTTTTTTTGCCCGGAAATCGGACTCAAGCCGTTATAATTGCGCACTTTTATTTTTCCGCAATGAGGTATTCAGCATGGCCGAGAAGCACTCTTCAACGCGCATCATGTGGGCAGTGATCGGTATTGCTGTCGCCCTGATCGCAGTCATCTACCCGCTCACCGTCAAGAACTCCACCTCCGCGGCCGATGCCGTCGGCGGCAATGACGAAGCCGATGTCCGCATCCAGCCGGTCGCCAAGTTCGAACTGGCCAAGGCCGAAGCAGCCGCTGCCAGCGGCCCGCGCGATGGCGCGACGATCTACAACAGCGTTTGCGGCGCCTGCCACAACACTGGCGCTGCCGGCGCACCGAAGATCGATGACAAGGCTGCCTGGGCACCGCGCCTGGCGACCGGCAAGGCTGCGCTGATCAACAGCGTCACCAACGGCAAGAACGCCATGCCGGCCAAGGGCGGCGCCACGCTGTCCGACGAGGAAATCAAGAACGTCGTCGAATACGTCATGGGCAAGGCCAAGTAAGCCGGTTCAGACCCATGAAAAAGGAGGCTGCGGCCTCCTTTTTTTACGTCCGGATTTTGCCGTTCTGCAGCGGTCGACCGCTGGAAAAGGGCAAAAATCAGCGCTTGCCGGCCAGCATCGCCTTCATCGCATCGAGCCGGGCATTGCCGGTCGCCTTGTCGGGCGGGGTATCGGCCTTGCCGCCGGCAAAGCGGATGTCGTCGCGCCCCATTTCGTCGATGAAGCGCGACGGCTCGCAGGGCACGAACTCGCGCGCCTGCTTGCGCCGCTCGCACCAGGAAATGTTCAGCGTGTGCTGCGCACGGGTGATGCCGACGTACATCAGACGGCGTTCTTCCTCGATCTTGGTCGGATCGGTCGACTCGCGGTGCGGCAGGATGCCTTCCTCGACGCCGACCAGGAAGACATGCTTGTACTCCAGCCCCTTCGACGCATGCAGGGTCGACAGCTGCACGGCATCGACCTCCTCGTCGTTCTGCTTGTCGAGCATGTTGATCAGGGCGATGCTCTGGGTCAGGTCGATCAGCGTCTTGCCATCCTGCTCGCCCTTGCGGTTGAGCCAGTTGGCGAATTCGCAGACATTGCCCCAGCGCGTCTGCGCCGTGCGCTCCTCTTCCTGGTCGTAGAGGTAGGTCTCGTAGTCGATTGCCTTGATCAGATCGGGCAGCACCTGGTGTGCCGGCTCGCGTATCGCGCGTTCCTGGGTGCGGTTGATGAACTGGCAGAACTCGAGCAGCGGCTCGAGCTGGCGCGCCTGGACGCGCATCGCGAAGCCCTCTTCGAAGGCGGCCTGGAACAGCGAGATATGGCGCTCGCCGGCGTAGGTGCCGAGCACCTGCAGGGTCGCCGCGCCGATGCCGCGCTTGGGCGTCGTCGCCGCGCGGATGAAGGCGGGATCGTCGTCCTCGTTGGTGAGCAGGCGCAGGTAGGCGGTGATGTCCTTGATCTCGGCCTTGTCGAAGAAGGACTTGCCGCCGGACAGCAGATAGGGAATGCGGTGGTCGCGCAGGTATTCCTCGAAGCCGCGCGCCTGGTGATTGGAGCGATAGAGGATGGCGTAGTCCTTGAACTTGGCGCGGTGCTCGAAGCGGTGCGCCTGCAGTTTCATGACCACGCCTTCGGCCTCGGCATCATTGTCGCGGCAGGCGGTGACGCTGATCTGCTCGCCGAGCCCAAGCTCCGACCAGAGCTTTTTGTCGAACAGCTTCTCGTTGTTCGCAATAACGTTGTTGGCTGCCTTCAGGATGCGCACCGTCGAGCGGTAATTCTGTTCGAGCTTGATCACCTTGAGGGCCGGAAACTCGTTCGGCAACTTCTTCAGGTTCTCGATATCGGCACCGCGCCAGCCGTAGATCGCCTGGTCGTCGTCGCCGACCGCGGTGAATTGCTGGCGCACGCCGGTCAGCAGCTTGAGCACCTGGTACTGGCAGGCATTGGTGTCCTGATACTCGTCGACCAGCAGGTAGCGCAGGCGGTTCTGCCACTTGTCGGCGATTTCCGGATGCTCGTTGAAGAGCTTCACCGGCAGGCCGATCAGGTCGTCAAAATCGACCGCCTGATAAGCCTTGAGCGTTGCTTCGTAGGACAGGAAGGCGTGCGCCGCGAGCTTTTCGTGCTCGTCGCGCGCCAGGTGACGGGCCGCTTCCGGCGAAACCAGTGCGTTCTTCCAGTTCGAGATGATCGACTGCAGGTTGCGCAGCGTCGCCTTGTCCACGGTCTTGGCGACTTCGCTGATGATGCCGGCGCAGTCGGCCGAATCGAAGATCGAGAAACGCGGCTTGTAGCCGAGCGCCTTGGCCTCCTCGCGCAGGATGCGCACGCCCAGCGAATGGAAGGTGGAGATCTGCAGCTGATCGGCCTGCGGCTTCGACAGGATCTTGCCGATGCGCTCCTGCATTTCCTTCGCCGCCTTGTTGGTGAAGGTGATCGCCGCCACGTTGCGCGGCTGGTAACCGCAGTCCTGTACCAGATAGGCGATCTTCTGCGTGATGACCCGCGTCTTGCCCGAGCCGGCACCGGCCAGCACCAGCAAGGGGCCGTCCAGATAATGAATTGCTTCGCGCTGCTGCGGATTGAGGCCGGACATGTCTCTGCAAAAGGCAGCGCCCCGACGATGCGGGGCGCCTGTGAATTCGATGGGCCAATTCTAACCCAGGCCGGCAGAGGGTTGAAAATTGCCCTGCGCCCGGCGTCGACCGGCTGAATACGCTCAGGCCGTGTCGTCTACCTGGTGAAACTCCGGTGTCTGCGCCGGCTGGCGCAGCAATTCGTCAGCCGCAGCGCCGAGCAGGCTGAGCTGCGCCGCCACCGCGCGCGCATCGGCCAGTACCTGCTCGCCACCTTCGAATGGCCCGATCGCACGCGGATCAACCTCGGCAATTTCCTGTTGCAGGCTGCGCTGGCGATCACCTTCGATGCCTTCGGCCGCCTCGACCCGGCGCACCTGCTCGTCGGCGGCATGGCGCACGCGCTCGCCGGCTTCCCGGACAGGCGCTTGCGTGGTCGATTCGAGGCGGCTCAGTTTCATCAGATGGACTCCTTGAGTTATCTAACGACCGCCGAACCGCCCGACTTGAGTTTACAGCGCGCCGAACACCTTCTTCAGCAGGTCACTGCCGGCACCGACCGGGTTCGCACGCAGCTTTTGTTCCTCTTCGGCAATCATCAGAAACAGGCCGTCCATCGCCTTTTGCGTGACGTAGCCGTCAAGATCGGCATCCTTCTGCTCGATCAGGCCGCTGCTCGCCGCCTTGCCGGCAAACTGGTTGTACTTGTCGGCGAGCTTCAGCTTGCTGGTCGAGGCCTTGACGATAGGCATGAACTTCTCGCTGAGCTGCGTCGAGGAAGTGCGCTTGAAGTATTGCGTGACGCTGCCTTCGCCGCCGGTCAGGATGCCCTTGGCGTCCTGCACGCTCATTTTCTTGATCGACTCGACGAGGATGGGCTTGGCTTCGGCCACGGCATCCTCGGCAGCATGGTTCATCGTCTCGATCAGCTGGTCGGCCTGCTTGCCCATGCCGAACATGCGCAGGCCCTTCTCGGCCTTTTGCAGGTAGCCGGGCAGCGGAATCTTGACCTTGCTGTTGCCCATGAAACCGCCGTCCTTGCCGAGCGAGGCAACCGCGTAATCGGCGCCCTTGGCCAGGGCTTCCTTGACCCCGGCACTGGCATCGCCGGTCGAAATGGCATCGAGCGCCCCGGCCTGGGCCAGCGCAGCGGTCAACAGCAGAAAAAGGGCAAAAATCGAATTGAGCAGGCGGCGCATGAGGTTCTCCGGAATGGGTCAGACAATATCGAGATGGCCGAGGCCGCTGGTCAGGTCGCGATCCTTGGCATCCTTGCCGAGCAGCTTGATCTGCAGACGCAGGTCGTTCAGCGAATCGGCATTGCGCAGCGCATCTTCATAGGTGATCTTGCCAGCCTCGTAGAGATCGAACAGCGCCTGGTCGAAGGTCTGCATGCCGAGCTCGCGCGACTTCTTCATGATTTCCTTGATTTCATGCACCTCGCCCTTGAAGATGAGATCGGAAATCAGGGGCGAATTGAGCAGGACCTCGACCGCGGCGACCCGGCCCTTGCCATCCTTCTTGGGCAGCAGACGCTGCGAGACCATGGCGCGCAGGTTGAGCGACAGGTCCATCAGCAATTGCTGCCGGCGCTCTTCCGGGAAGAAGTTGATGATCCGGTCGATCGCCTGGTTGGCGCTGTTGGCGTGCAGGGTGGCCAGGGCGAGGTGGCCGGTTTCGGCGAAGGCGATGGCGTAATCCATGGTGCTGCGGTCGCGGATTTCGCCCATCATGATGACGTCCGGCGCCTGGCGCAGCGTGTTGCGCAGGGCGGGGCCCCAGTCATCGGTATCCACCCCGACTTCGCGCTGGGTGATGATGCAGTTCTTGTGCTCGTGCACGTATTCGATCGGATCCTCGACCGTAATGATGTGACCGTAGGAGTTCTCGTTGCGGTAATCGACCACCGCCGCCAGCGACGTCGATTTGCCGGTACCGGTACCGCCGACCATGATGATCAGGCCGCGCTTGGTCATCGCCAGATCCTTGAGCACCGGCGGCAGTTGCAGCTCGTCCAGGGTCGGAATGCTCATGTTGATGGTACGGCAGACGACGCCGACGCGCCCCTGCTGAACCAGCGTATTGACCCGGAAACGGCCGATGCCGGTCGGCGAGATGGCGAAATTGCACTCCTTGCTCGCTTCGAATTCGGCCGCCTGGCGGTCGTTCATGATCGAGCGCGCCAGCTCGGCGGTATGCGAGGCCGTCAGCACCTGATTGGAGACCGGCGTGATCTTGCCGTCGATCTTGATCGCTGGCGGAAAGCCGGCGGTGATGAACAAGTCGGACCCTTTTTTCTGCGACATCAGTCGCAGCAGGTCGTGCATGAATTTCATTGCCTGATCGCGTTCCATTCCCTGCCTCTCTATTTCTAGTTGTAATGACGCCGGATCAGACCGGGAACGCATCCTTGTTGGCTGCCTTGTTGCGAGCTTCGCTGCTCGAGACGATATTGCGCCGCACCATGTCGAGCAGGTTCTGGTCCAGCGTCTGCATGCCGAAGTTCTGGCCGGTCTGGATCGCCGAATACATCTGCGCCACCTTGTTCTCGCGAATCAGGTTGCGGATGGCCGGCGTACCGATCAGGATTTCGTGCGCCGCAACCCGGCCGGTACCATCCTTGGTCTTGAGCAGGGTCTGCGAAATAACGGCGCGCAGGGATTCGGACAGCATCGAGCGGACCATTTCCTTTTCCGCCGCAGGAAACACGTCGACGATACGGTCGACCGTCTTGGCGGCCGAAGAAGTATGCAGCGTGCCGAACACCAGGTGGCCCGTTTCCGCCGCGGTCAGTGCCAGGCGGATGGTTTCCAGGTCACGCAGTTCGCCGACCAGGATGACGTCCGGATCCTCGCGCAGCGCCGAGCGCAAGGCGTTCGAGAAGGACAGCGTGTGCGGCCCGACTTCGCGCTGGTTGATCAGGCATTTCTTTGCCTCGTGTACGAATTCGATCGGATCTTCGACGGTCAGGATGTGGCCGTAATCGTTTTCGTTGACGTGATTGACCATCGCCGCCAGCGTCGTCGACTTGCCGGAACCGGTCGGCCCGGTGACCAGCACGATGCCGCGCGGGTACTCGGAGATTTCCTTGAAAATCTTCGGGCAGTTCAGCTCTTCAAGCGTCAGCACCTTGGACGGAATGGTCCGGAAAACGGCACCGGCACCGCGCTGCTGGTTGAAGGCATTGACCCGGAAACGCGCCAGATTGGGAATTTCGAAGGAGAAGTCGCATTCCAGCGTTTCTTCATAGATCTTGCGCTGACCGTCGTTCATGATGTCGTACACCATGCCGTGCACATCCTTGTGCTCCATCGCCGGCAGGTTGATGCGGCGCACGTCGCCATGGACGCGGATCATCGGCGGCAGGCCGGACGACAGGTGGAGGTCGGAGGCCTTGTTCTTGACACCAAAGGCCAGCAGTTCGGTAATGTCCATACGGATCGTCCTTAAGGCGCGTGTATACTGGGGGCAGACGCAATTCCAATGGATTATGAGCGCAATCGCCACCAACCTGCAAGCTGTCCGGACCCGTATCGCCGCTGCGGCAAGCGCTGCCGGCCGGACGCCGGAAAGCATCACACTGCTGGCCGTCAGCAAGACCAAGCCGCTGGCTGACGTACTGGCCGCAGCTGCCGCCGGACAGACCGCCTTTGGCGAAAACTACGTCCAGGAAGGCTGCGAAAAGGCAGCCGCAACGGTCGATCGCTCTCTTGAGTGGCATTTCATCGGCCCGCTGCAAAGCAACAAGACGCGACTGGTCGCCGAGCATTTTGCCTGGGTACACTCGGTCGACCGCCTGAAAATCGCCGAAAGGCTGTCAGCACAACGCCCGACCGACTTGCCGCCGCTCCAGGTGTGCGTCCAGGTCAACGTCTCCGGCGAAGCGAGCAAGAGCGGCTGTACACCCGCCGAAGCACTCGCCCTGTGCCAGGCCGTCGCCGCCCTGCCAAATTTGCGCCTGCGCGGCCTGATGACCATTCCCGAGCCGGCCGACGATGCCGCTGCGCAGCGCGCGCCGTTGCGCCGCCTGCGCGAACTGTACGAATCGATCCGGGCGGCCGGTTTGCCGCTCGATACCCTGTCCATGGGCATGACCCACGATCTTGAAGCAGCCATTGCCGAAGGTGCGACCATCGTCCGCGTCGGCACGGCCATTTTTGGTGAGAGAAACTACACATGAAGATTACATTCCTTGGCGGCGGCAACATGGCCAACGCGCTGATCGGCGGCATGCTCAAGCAGGGCTTCGCCGCGGCTGACATCACGGTCATCGACCCGGGCAGCGAAGCGCGCGCCAGGCTGGCGCAAAGCTATGCGGTCAACTGTCTGGAATCGGCCGAAATGCTCGCCGCTGCCGGCGACGTACTGCTTCTCGCGGTCAAGCCGCAGCAGATGAAGGAAGCCGTTGCGCCGCTGGGTGGCAAACTGGGCAACACGCTGGTCATCAGCATCGCCGCCGGCCTCGACATGGCCGCCCTGTCACGCTGGCTGGGCGGCCATCGCCAGATCGTCCGCTGCATGCCCAACACGCCGGCCCTGATCGGCGCCGGCATCACCGGGCTGTGTGCCCTGCCGGAAGTAAGCACTGAGCAGCGCGCTACCGCTGACCGCGTTTTGCGCACCGTCGGCACCACGGTCTGGATCGAGGACGAAGCAAAAATCGACGGCGTCACCGCCATTTCGGGTAGCGGCCCGGCCTACGTTTTCCTGTTCATCGAAGCCCTGCAGCAGGCCGCCGCCGATCTCGGCTTCACGCCGGAACAGGGCCGCCTGCTGGCCATCGAAACGGTGCAGGGTGCCGCCGCGCTGGCTGCCAACTCTGCCGAGCCGGCATCCGTGCTGCGCGAACGCGTGACCTCCAAGGGTGGCACTACCGCAGCCGCGCTGCAGGTCATGGCGGATACCGGCGTCAAGGAAGGCATTGTCGCCGGCTGCATGGCGGCTGCCGCTCGCGGCCAGGAACTCGGCAAGATCCTCGGAGCCGATTGATGCAAGCCCTTCTCTTTCTGGTCGACACCGTTATCGGTTTTTTCTGCACGCTGTTCCTGCTGCGCTTCATGATGCAGGCGATGCGTGTTTCGTTCGCCGGCCAGATCGGCAGTTTCGTCGTTGCGCTGACCAACTGGGCAGTCAAACCGCTGCGCCGCATCATTCCCGGCGTTGGCGGCTTCGACTGGGCCAGCCTGCTTGCCGCACTCGCCCTGCAACTGTTGCTCGCCATATTCCTTGTCGCCATCTCGGGGCGCGACCCGGGCAGCGACGGCGGCACGCTCGCCCTGATGGCACTCTGGTTCGCACTGCGCAGCCTGCTCCGCCTGGCGATCTACATCATGATCGGCACCCTGATCCTGCAAGCCGTGCTCTCCTGGATCAACCCCTACTCGCCGTTCGCAGCACCGGCCCATCAGCTGACGCGGCCGCTGCTCGATCCAATCCGCCGCATCGTGCCACTGATTTCCGGCATCGACCTGTCGCCGCTGGTTGCCATCCTGCTGCTCCAGGCAGCCCTGATGTTCCTGTGAGCGAGTGGTTCCGCCAGGCTGGTGACGGGCGCATCACGCTGACCCTGCATATCCAGCCGGGCGCCAAGAAGACGGAATTCGCCGGCTTGCACGGCGATGCGCTGAAGATCCGGCTCGCTGCGCCGCCGGTGGATGGCAAGGCGAATGAAGCGCTGGTTCGCTTTCTCGCCGACGTGCTCGACCTGCCCAAATCGGCGGTGACGCTGAAAAGCGGCCAGACTTCGCGGCGCAAGGTGCTCGAAGTCACCGGCAGCGATAGCGCACGCATCAGCGCGCTCAGCGGTATCTGAGGCAACAAAAAAGCGGGCAATTGCCCGCTTTTCGCTTGCTTTCCCGACTTTACTTCACCGGTGCCGCAGGCTTGGGTGCTGCTGCGGCGGGCACCGGTGGAACAGCCTTCGCAGCGGCCTTGGGGGCCACCGGCGCTTCACCCCCACCCACCGTCAACTCGCTGCGCAGCTTGTCCAGGGTCTTGGCACCGAAGCCCTTGACGGCCTTGAGGTCATCGACGCTTTTGAATGGGCCGTTCTTGGTCCGGTAATCGACAATGGCCTGCGCCTTGCCGGGACCGATACCTTTGACGGCATCGAGCTCTTCCGGGGTTGCGGTATTGATATTGACCGCGGCAAAGGCCAGATTGATGCTTGCCAGTGCGGCAAGAATCAGCGACAGAACATGCTTCATGAATGTTCACCTCCGTGATTGTCAGCGTGTGATTGATCTTCGTCATTTGCAGCGCCGCCGCGAGGCGATCGATGCAAATGACATATTAGTGACCAACCGACAAAAAAACAGGTGCTTGATTTGTCAATTTTTGTAATGCCACAGGCATTACGCCGTATAAACAACACGCCCTTCGGCCAGTGTCAGCTTGACCTGTCCGCTCATCGCGTAACCCAGCCAGGGCGAATTCTTGCCGCGGCTCTTCAGGGCTTCCGGCGTCACCAGCCAGTTGGCGGCCGGATCGAAAACACAGACATCCGCCGTTGCGCCGACGCCCAGCTGACCGAGCGGCAGGCCCAGCACTTCGGCCGGGGCACAGGTGATGCGGGCGAGCGCAGCGGACAGCGGGACACCGGCGGCTTCGGCCCATTTCAGGGTCAGCGGCAGCAGCAGTTCGAGGCCGGTCGCACCCGGTTTGGCTTCACCGAAGGGCAGAAGCTTGTCATCAGCGCCGACCGGCGTATGGTCGGAACAGATCGCTGCCAGGCCGCCAGCGGCGGCATTCGACAGTGCCAGACGATCGCTTTGGGCACGCAGGGGCGGACAGAAGCGGGCGTGCGGGTTGAAGAAACCGATATCGTTTTCGGTCAGCAGCAGGTGATGGATGCCGATGTCGAAAGTCACCGGCAGGCCCTCGTCACGCGCCGCCGTGAGCAGGGCAACACCGGCCGCCGAGGAGAGTCGGGTGAGATGGACTCGACAGCCGGTGTCGCGCACCAGCTGGACGATGGTGGCAATCGCGATGGTTTCGGCGGCGACCGGAATGCCGGCCAGACCGAGCCGGCTGGCGACTTCGCCCTCATGCGCGATACCGTTGCGCGACAGCCAGTAATCCTGCGGCTGCAGCCAGACGGCAAAACCGAAGGTGGCGGCATATTCCATGGCACGCAGCAGGGCCTCGGTATCGACCACCGGCTTGTTGGCCTGCGAGAAAGCCACACAACCCGCCTTTTTCAGGCCGGCCAGTTCGGCCAGACGTTCGCCGTTCAAACCCAGGGTCAGGGCGCCGAGCGGCAGGATGCGCGCCTTGCCGATTTCCTCGCCGCGATGCACCAGGCGATCGGCCAGTTCCGGCTCGTCGAGCGGCGGATCGGCATCCGGCGGTACGACGACCGAGGTCACCCCGCCGGCAACGGCGGCCGCCAGTTCGGCCTGGATGCTGTTGAGGCGGGCACCGAGGTCGATCAGGCCGGGACAGACGATGCAGCCGGTTGCGTCGATACTTTTATCGGCAACGAAACCGGCCGGCGCATCGCCGATAGCGGCGATCTTGCCAGCGGCAATGTAGAGGCTGGCCAGACGGTCGACGCCGTTTTTCGGGTCAATAACGCGGCCGTTCAGAATGACTGTGTTCATCTCAATTCCCCGCAACGATGCTCATGACGGCCATGCGCACGGCAATACCGAAAGTGACCTGGGGCAGGATCACGGCCTGCGAACCGTCGGCCACGGCCGAGTGGATTTCGACACCGCGGTTCATCGGCCCCGGGTGCATGACGATCGCGTCCGGCTTGGCGCGCGCCAGCTTCTGCGGCGTCAGGCCGTAGTGGCGGAAATACTCGCCGGCCGAGGGCAGCAGGGCGCCGGTCATGCGTTCGTTCTGCAGGCGCAGCATGATCACCACGTCGCAATCCTTGAGGCCTTCTTCCATGTCGTGGAAGACCTGCACGCCGAGCTTGTCCATATATTTGGGCAACAGCGTTTCCGGACCGATCGCGCGCACTTCCGGCACGCCGAGCGTGGTCAGGGCGTGGATGTCGGAGCGGGCGACGCGCGAGTGCAGGATGTCACCGACGATGGCGACACGCAACTGCGTGAAGTCCTTCTTGTAATGGCGGATGGTGTACATGTCGAGCAGGCCCTGCGTCGGATGCGCATGCCGCCCGTCGCCGGCATTGACGACGTGGATGTCGTCACGCCCGACACGTTGCAGGTGCTCGGCGATCAGGTAGGGCGCACCGGAAGAGGCATGTCGCACGACGAACAGGTTGGCGTGCATCGCACACAGGTTGTCGATGGTGTCGAGCAGGGTCTCGCCCTTGCTCGCCGACGACTTGTTGATGTCGAGGTTGATGACGTCGGCGGACAGGCGCTTGGCGGCGATCTCGAAGGTGGTGCGGGTGCGCGTCGAGTTCTCGAAGAACAGGTTGAAGACGCTCTTGCCGCGCAGCAGCGGCACCTTCTTCACTTCACGCGCCGAGACTTCCATGAAGGATTCGGCGGTATCGAGAATCTGGTTGAGGATGGCCTTGGGCAGGCCCTCGATCGACAACAGATGGGCGAGCTCGCCGTTCTTGTTCAACTGCGGGTTATACATTTTCCAGCCTCCAGGCGAGTTGACCGCTGGCGTTGCGATCAAGAACCAGATTCTGACCATCCTGCAAAGTCACGTCCCAGACACCCCAGGTCGGCGCCACCGGCAGTTCGCGGCCACCTCGGTCGGCGAGCACGGCCAGCGCAACCGAGGCCGGGCGACCGTAGTCGAACAGCTCGTTGATCGCGGCGCGCGTCGTGCGCCCGGTGTAGAGCACGTCATCGACCAGGATCAGGTGGCGACCTTCGACATCGAAGGGAATCAGCGTCGGTCGACACTGCGGATGCAGGCCTTTTTCGGCGAAGTCGTCGCGGTAGAAGGAAACGTCGATCATGCCGATTTCTTCCGGCAGGCCAAGCAATTCCTTCAGGCGCTCGGCGATCCAGGCGCCGCCGCTGTAAATGCCGACCAGAGCCGGATTCTTGTGCAGCTGCGGCCGGATCAGTTCGGCCAGCTGGCGGCACTGTGCCTCGGCGTCGGGCAGGGAATCAAGTTGTTGGGACATGCGGACTTTCAAACCAGGTTTGGAGAATGAGTTGGGCTGCCACGGCGTCAAGCAGCGGTTTGGCGGACTTGCTGTTGCGGCCGGTTTCGCGCAAGCGGGCTTCGGCATCGAGCGAAGTCAGGCGCTCGTCGGCAAAGCCGACCGGGATGTTGTAACGGCGCTTGAGGCGCTCGGCGAACTTGGTCGCCAGGCGGGTCATTTCGTGCGGCGTGCCGTCGGCGTGGGTGGGCAGGCCGACCACCAGCTGCTCGGGTTGCCATTCGGCAACCAGTTTGGCGATTGCGGCGAAACGGTCGTCGTTCGATTCGGCATGGATGGTGGTCAGCGGATGCGCCGTGCCGAGCAGGGTTTCGCCGGTCGCCACACCGATACGCTTTTCACCGAAATCAAAGGCGAGGACAGTACCCACCTAGGCGTGCCCGGCCACGTCGGAGAGCTGCGTGAAGCTGATGCCCAGCTTCTGCATCGCCGCCGGCAGACGCTCTTCCGGCGGCAGGTCGAACAGGATGCTGGCCTTGGCCGGCACGGTCAACCACGAATTCTGGGCCAATTCCGCCTCGAGCTGACCGGCATCCCAGCCAGCATAGCCGAGGGTGACGATGATTTCCGAAGGCAGGCCATCACTGGCCACCGCCGCCAGCACGTCGCGCGAACTGGTCAGGCCGACTTCCTCGTTGACGGCAAGCGTCGATTGCCACTGCCCGACCGGACGATGCAGCACGAAACCGCGATCGAGCTGCACCGGGCCACCGAAATAGACCGGATGTCCGGCAATGCCCTCGGCGTCGAGCTTGATGTCGATTTTCTCGAACAGCCCGGCCAGGTCCATGTCGATCGGACGATTGACGATCACGCCCAGCGCGCCCTTCTCGTTGTGTTCGCAGATATAGACGAGGGCGTGCGCGAAATAGGGGTCTTCCAGCGCCGGCATGGCGATCAGGAAGTTATCAGTCAAATTGACGCTGTTCATGGCCGCGATTTTAATGGAAAAATCGACCGGCTACCGGCTTTGCCTGCACTTCGCCCACCCGCCATGCGTCGGGCGCAATCGGCCGACACCCCCTGTCACAAGCCTGTCATCGGCCGCATCGGATAATCCCGATATGGCAGCGTAATGACGCAGCCCACCCCCGGCATCCTCCTCCAACCTGCGAACGCCTGCGCTGCGCGCCGTTCGCCTTTTCGATATTTCAGGGCAAATGATGAACAAGAAAATCAGCGTGCTGGCCGTTGCGGCAGCCTGCAGCCTGGCCGGCTGCTTCGACGGTGGCGGCAGTTCCGGCTCGTCGGGCCGGCTGGTCGATTCGGCCGTCGAAGGTGTGGCGTACGTGGCGACGCCTTCCGGCAAATCCGGCACCACCGACAGCGCCGGTGTTTTTGCCTGCTCGCCGGGCGACCAGGTCAGTTTCCGGATCGGCGGCATCCTGCTCGGCAGCAGCGCTTGCAGCGCCACGGTAACGCCACTCGAATTGGCCAATATTGCGACGTGGACCGGTAGCGATGACAAGGTCAACAACCGCCTGCTCTTCCTGCAATCGCTCGACGATGACGACAATCCGGCCAACGGCATCCGCATCACCGCCGCCGTCGCCAGCGCCCTGGCCGGTGCCACCCTCGATTTCGCGCAAAGCGCCGCCAGCTTCGACACCGCACTGGGTGCTGCACTGCCCGTGCTCAGCGACGCCTTTGGCAATCCGTATAGCGCGCGCACGCCAAGCGATGCCCGCCGCACGCTGGCCAAGGATCATTTCGAAGGCAGTCTGGCCAGCGTTCTCGGCGAGACTGAAACCACCAAGCTGAACCAGGCCTCGGCCGGCGGCGAGGTGGCGATCACCAAGTACACGCTTGATGCCGACAGCTCGCTATTCATCCCTTACGAAGGCGTCAATGTCGCCGCCGGCAAGGATTTCGCCAAGGGCTTCTTTCCCGCTGTCGGCTCCGGACTCACTTTCAAGGGCAGCGCTGCCAATGGGGACCTCGAGTTCTATGCGATTACCGACCGCGGCCCGAACGGCGACAGCCCGCTCGCCCCGGTACCGGGCAACACCTCGGTCAGCAGCATCAGCAAGATGTTCCCGGCCCCTTCCTTCACGCCGTCGATCGGCCTGATCTCGATCGGCAAGAAAGGCGCCGTGCTCAAGTCGCTGCTGCCCATCAAGTCCGATGCAACAAACAGGATCAGCGGCCGCCCGCTGCCCGCCGGCACCACCGGCAGCAGTGGTGAAATCCCGCTCACCGACGAACTGAAATTCGATGCCGCCAAGGCCAACTTCGACAGCCATGGCCTGGACCCGGAAAGCCTGGTCTATGACGCGGCCAACAAGGTCTTCTGGACCTCCGACGAATACGGTCCCTTCATCGTCAAGATCGATGCCAAGACCGGCGTCATTCTCGCCAGATTCCAGCCGGGCAGCGCTGCCGGCGACTTGCCGGAAGTCCTCAAGTACCGCCGCGCCAACCGTGGCATGGAAGGCCTGGCGATGAGCAGCAGCGGCGTCCTGCATGGCTTCCTGCAAAGCCCGATCGAGCCTTTCGACGGCAGCGGCAAGTCGGTCGAGACGACCGATGCCTCCGACCTCGACCAGGACAGCAAAACCACCGACAAGGTCAAGCTGAAGGACTTCGCCCAGTTTGCCCGTTGGCTGGAATTCAACCCGACGACCGGCACATCGAAGCTCTACGCCTATCCGCTCAACTATCCACTCAGCGCCAACGGCGAAAAATGGGACCGCAACCGCACCGGCAGCGCCAAGCTCGGCGACCTGCTCGCCTTGCCCAACGGCAAGTTCCTGGTCATCGAGCAGGGCGCCGACAGTGCCGGCAAGGTGCGCAACTTTGTCATGCTGGTCGAAATCCCGAGCAACGTCACCGACATCGCCAGTGACGGCATCGAACTGGAGAAAAACAGCATTGACGGCAGCACGGTAACGCCACACCCGTGGTCCACCGTGGTCAAGCTGAAGAAGACCGTGCTGCTCGATCTCAATGCGCTGGGCTGGAGCGCCGAAAAGGCGGAAGGCCTTGCCCTGGTCAATGGCAATACCATCGCCCTGATCAACGACAACGATTTCGGCCTGCGCACCATCCTGCTTGACAGCACTGGCCAGACCGTTGCCGGCGACATCACCGAGTGCACGGTCGACGTCAATGGCGGCATCGTGAACGACGGCAAGTGTGCGACCGGCGCGGTGAGCGGACGGGTGACGCGCGGCAGCGACAGCGAGCGCCCGACCCGCCTCTGGCTGTTCCGCCTGCCGCAGGCTCTGAGCAGCTACACGCTGCCCTGAGCGAAACAGCAGCCAAGCGGGGCCGGAGCGATCCGGCCCTTTTTTGTTAACCGGGACGACTGGAATTTCCGGCACGAAACAGGTACAAGCAAGGCATGAACGCATCCAAAGCCCTTGTCTGGTTCCGTCGCGACCTGCGCGACCACGACCATGCCGCCCTTGCCGCGGCAATTGCCGCAGCGCCGCAGGTTTATTGCGCCTTTGTTTTCGACACCGACATTCTCGACGCCCTGCCGACGCGTCAGGACAGGCGCGTCGATTTCATCCACGCCTCGCTGCTGGAGCTCGATGCCGCCCTGCGCGCCCGTGGCGGCGGGCTGATCGTCCGGCACGGCAAGGCGAGCGAGGAAATCCCGCTGCTCGCCGGTCAACTCGGCGTCACGACCGTTTTTGCCAACCGCGATTACGAACCGGCGGCGAAAGAGCGCGATGCCGCGGTTGCTACCAACCTGCAGGCGCAGGGCATTGCCTTCCATGCCTGCAAGGACCAGGCGATCTTCGATGGCGACGAAGTGCTGACCCAGGCCGGCAAGCCGTTTTCAGTCTTCACCCCCTACAAGAATGCCTGGCTGAAACGCCTGACTGCGGCCGACCATGGCATTTTTGCCTGCGCCGGCGCGTTGACCGATAGCGGCCTGAGCGGCGTGCCGCCCCTGGCGGAAATCGGCTTCACAGCGACCGACCTGGCCGCCGTCGGCATCCGCCCCGGCATGTCCGGCGCACGGGCGCTGTGGGATGATTTTCGCGCCGGCCGCATCATCCGCTACGGCGCGCTGCGCGACTTCCCCGCCGAGAAAGGTGTCTCCTACCTGTCGGTCCACCTGCGTTTCGGCACCATTTCCATCCGCGAACTGGTGCGTACCGCGCTCGCACAGCAAGCTGATGTCTGGCTCAGCGAGCTGATCTGGCGCGACTTCTATTTCATGATCCTCGACCGCTTTCCGCACGTCGTCGGCCACGCTTTCAAGCCAGCCTACGACGCCATCATCTGGGCCGACTGGCCGGCCGGCTTCGCCGCCTGGTGCGAAGGCCGGACCGGTTATCCGCTGGTCGATGCGGCGATGCGTCAGCTCAATTACAGCGGCTGGATGCATAACCGGCTGCGCATGGTCGTCGCCTCGTTTCTGAGCAAGGATCTCGGCCTCGACTGGCGGCTCGGCGAGCGTTACTTTGCCGAGAAGCTCAACGACTTCGATCTCTCGGCCAACAACGGTGGCTGGCAGTGGGCGGCGTCGAGCGGCTGCGACGCGCAACCTTACTTCCGCATTTTCAATCCGGTGACCCAGTCGGAGAAATTCGATCCGGACGGCAAGTTCATCCGCCGCTATGTGCCGGAGCTTGCCGCCGTCAGCAACAAGTACATCCACGCGCCGTGGCTGATGGGGCGAATCGAGCAGGAAAGCCTGGGAGTGGTGATCGGGCGCGACTACCCGGCGCCTGTCGTCGATCACGCCCGGGCCAGGGAACAAACCCTGGCCCGTTACGCGATCGTCAAAACGTCGGTTTAAGCCTTGCCGGCACTGACGTAGCCGGCGATCAGGCCGAGCAGTTCGTCTTCGTCGTAGGGCTTGCCAAGATAGTTGTTGGCCCCGATCGACTCGGCGTAATTGCGGTGCTTGTCGGCGGTCCGCGAGGTGATCATGATCACCGGCAGCTGCTTCAGACGGTCGTCGGCGCGGATGTTGCGCAGCAGGTCGAAACCGTCCATGCGCGGCATCTCGATGTCGGACAGGATGACGTCCGGCAGCACGTCGATCAGTTGCTCAAGCGCATCGACGCCGTCCTTGGCGAGAACCACCTGGTAGCCTTCGCGATTGAGCAGGCGGCTGGTGATCTTGCGCACAGTCAGCGAATCGTCGACCACCATGATGGTCGGCACGCGCTTGGCACCGGCTTCCGGCTCGGCCGCGACCGGCACGGTCGATGGTGCGTTGCTGGCAGTGACCAGACGGCTGGCCAGCGCCACCGGGTTGAGGATCAGCACGACCTGACCATCGGCCAGCACCGTCGCACCGGCAATACCGACGACGCGGGCAAGCTGGCTGCCGATGTTCTTGACGACGACTTCCTGGTTGCCCTTCATTTCGTCGATCAGCACGGCCACGCGCTGCGTACCGGAACGCAGCAACAGCACCCAGTAGCGGCGATGCGCTTCCGGCACCGCATCGGCATTGCCGAGCAGGTGCGACAGGTAATGCAGCGGATAACGGTTGCCCTGCCATTCCGCAGCGCCCTTGTCGCGCAGGATGGCGAGCGCCTTGTCCTTGAGTTCCAGCACCTGTTCGATCATCGTCGACGGCACTGCATATTGCTGGGCGCCGGCGCGAACCAGCAGGGTTTGCGTCACGGCCAGGGTCAGCGGCAGGTAGAGGCGGAAAGTCGTCCCGACGCCCGGCTGCGAGGAAATTTCAATCCGCCCGCCGAGTTCGCCGACTTCCGTCTTGACCACGTCCATGCCGACGCCGCGCCCGGAAACCTGGGTCAGTTCTTCCGCCGTCGAGAAACCGGGCTGGAAGATGAAATCGTACAAAGTTGCGTCGTCGACCGTCTGGCCGGGCTGGAGCAGGCCGAGCGCCTCGGCGCGGGCACGGATGCGTGCGGCATCCAGCCCCTTGCCGTCATCGGCCATGGTCAGGATGATTTCATTGCCTTCCTGGGCCAGCGCGACGGTAATTTCACCGACGTCGGACTTGCCGGCGGCCTGGCGCGCCTCGAGCGACTCGACACCGTGCGTCACGGCGTTGCGCAGCATGTGTTCGAGCGGCGCCAGCATCTTGTCGAGCACCGAGCGGTCCATTTCAACCTGACCGCCGACGATGTCGAGATTGGCGCGCTTGCCGACGTCCTTCGCGGTCTGCCGCACGATACGGTAGAGACGCTCGGTCTGGCTGGCGAACGGAATCATGCGCACGCCCATCAGTTCCTGTTGCAGGCTGCGGTTCAGACGTGACTGGGCAAGGATGGCGGCGTTGGCGTCGTCGAGGTTCTTGAGCAGATTCTGCTGCACGGTCGCGACGTCGTTGACCGACTCGGCCATGAAGCGGGTCAGTTCCTGGAAGCGCGTGAAGCGGTCGAGTTCGAGCGGATCGAACTGGGCCTCGCCTTCCGGCGTGCTGGCAACGCGCGCCTGGATCTGGCCTTCGGCCTGGATTTCGATTTCACGCAACTGGCGACGCAGACGGATGACGTTTTCGGTCAGTTCGAGCAGCGAGCCCTTCAGGCTGCGCATTTCGCCTTCAATCCGGGCGCGGGCGATCGACAATTCGCCGGCTTCGTTGACCAGGCGGTCAATCAGGTCGGCGCGCACGCGCAACGTGGCACGCTGGCCATGCTCGTGCTCGGCGTCGGTCTCGGCGGCCGGCGCATGCACGGCGGCCGGGTGCTGAACGATATCCGCCGTAGCGGTCGACGTCTCGGCAGCGGCAATTTCTTCCGGCGGACCGGAACGCAGCAACTCGACGGCCTGTTCCAGCGTGTCGCAGCCGTTCTCGATTTCATCGATGAAGGCCGACGACGGCTGGCCGGAACGCAGCAGATCCTGGAAGCGCGTTTCCAGCAGGTGGGTCAGCTCGCCAAGATTCATCGCGCCAGCCATGCGCGCGTTGCCCTTGAAGGTGTGGAGCAGGCGGGCAATCGCATGCGGCGGTGCTTCGGCGGCCGGTTCGGCACGCCAGGCACGCAGCTGGCTGGTCAGGTCACGCAGTTGATCGGCTGCCTCTTCGAGGAAGATGGGGAGCAATTGCTCGTCCAGTTCGTCGGTGAGTTGCGGCAGTTCGCGTACCGGCGCTTCCGGCAAGGCTTCGACCGGCTCGGCCACGGCATGCAGCGGAATGATTTCGGCGCTGATCGGCGCCACCGGCTCGGGGGCTTCTTCAACGACCGGGGCCGGCTGGTAGATTTCATCCAGCGCCGCAATCAGTTGCGGCTGCTCGGCCGGCGGCAACTGATCAGCCAGCGCAACAAACATTTCTTCGAGCATGATGATGCTCTGGCGTACGGTTTCCAGACCTTCGATGCTGGCCGGGTGGGCCGAGCCATCGCGCCGCAGCAGGGCATGTTCGAGTGCAATCGACAGGTGATGCAAGGGCATCAGGCCCACCGTGGCGGCAATGCCGCCGAGCGTATGCGCCGCCCGTGTCATCTCGAAGGTGGTCGGTCCGGCGGGAGCAGTCTCCAGTTGTGCGTAGCTGTCGAGCAGGGTCTGCAGATGACCGCGCGCTTCTTCCCGGAAGATGTCGTAGAGCGTCGGCGAAGCCGGGGGGGCAGACGGAATTGCCTCATTTTCCGGCGTTGACCGTGGCGCTTCGTCGAGCAGCATTTCTTCGGCGTCGGAGAAGATGATCTCTTCTTCCGGCGCGACGATTTCTTCGGCTTCCCCAATGTCTTCAGCTCCGGCCTGCACCTCTTCCAGTGCAGGGATATCCGCCAACTCGGGCATATCCGAGATTTCGGGAGTTTCCGGCAGTTCGAGGACGTCCTCTGCGGCATCAACATCCAGCAGCGGCAGGTCGAGCACGATGGACGTTACGTCTTCCTCGGCTTCCGGCAAGGGCATCGCGATCAGCGTGCTGACGAATTGCTCATCCGGATCGGGCTCGGGCGGTGCAACGACCTCCGGTTCCGGCACCGGCGCTGCCAGCGGCGCGACTTCCGGCAGGGTCTCGACGCCACGCAAGCGAATCGCCTGCGCGACCAGCTCACTCGGGTCAGGCGCCAGGCCATCACCGCTTTCCAGGTGCTTGACCCACTCGGCAAACAGCGCATGGCCACTGGCGATCATCGCCAGCAGTTCCGGATTGGCCGCCAGATCCTGGCGCAACCACAGATTGAGCGTCTGTTCGAGTTCCCAGGCCGTCTCGCCCAGATCGCGCAAGCCGACCATGCGGCCACTGCCCTTCAGGGTGTGCACCGAACGGCGGATGGTGGTCAGGGCCTCGACGTTATGCGGCTCGGCAGCAAGCAGGGCCGACTGCTCGCTGATCGTTGCCAGCACTTCGCCGGCTTCTTCAAGGAAGATCGCCAGCAGTTCGGCATCAATCTCTTCGTGGCTCGACTGGGCGAGCAGCAAGGTCGCAGCCGACGGCTGCGGCGCCTCGGTCAACTGCGGTTTGAGGCCGGAAAGCGCGGCATCGACATCGACACTGGCGACATCGCCGCTCTGCAGTGCTTCCAGCGCCGCCTTGGCGGTTTCGCCGAGGGCATGGTCGGCGACCAGGTCGGCATCCTTCTGGATGGACTGCAGGTTCTGCTTGAGTTCGGCCTGCAGCCGGCTGTCTTCCGGCGCATCCTTGAGGGCTTCGACCAGGGCGTGTGTTTCGCGGGCCTGCTGGGCGAGCTGGGTTTCGACGCTGGGCGCCGAAACGGCTTCCGCAACAAGATCGCTGTCCTCGTCGCGTACCGGCTCTTCGCCGTGCAGACGCCGGATGAACGATTCGAAATCCTTTTCACCGCTGGGCAAGGCATCGACAAAGAAACCAAGCTGCGACAACTGCTGGGCAACCGCCTCGAAATCATCCGCCTGCGGCGTGTAGTCGGGATCGGCAAAACGCTGGATACGTTCGCCACAATCCTTCAGGCTGGCGGCGGCGCCCATGTGACCAAGCATCGCCAGTGCGCCACCGATCTGCTTGATCTGGCCATTCAGGCCGGAGAGGTCGTGGGCCTTGGCCGGGTCACGGAAGAAGGCATCGAGTGCCTGTTCGACCTGCGCCAGATTGTTCTGGATCTCGCGCGCGACCTGACTGATCAGGAGCTTTTCCTGGGCGCGCCGGGTCATCTCGTCGAGCAGCGGAATTTCCTCGTCGGCCGCCGCCGGACGGCCGGCGATGCAGGCATAGAGGCGGGCGACCATGAGGTCGACCTGCTGCGCGAAATCGGTACCCAGACGCTTGAAGTTTTCCTGCGCGTTCTGCAGCAGCAGGATGGCGGTTGCAACCTCCATCGCAACGGTGTCGCTATAGCGAGTGGAGTCTTCCTGCAACCAGTTGGCAATTGCCGCCAGCCCCTGGCCGAGCCGCTTGAGATCGGTCAGCCCGATTTCCTCGGTCAGCCCGCCAATGGCTCGGGCGTGCTCGGCAAAGCCGGCCAGGCTTGCCGTTCCCCCGGAACATACCTTGTTCCAGAGCTCTTCCGTGCTTGCCAGGGCTTCGCGCAGACGACGCAGGACGGCATCGCGCGGTTGCTGGCTGGCATCGGCAACAACCGGCGGCACCAGGGCCGGCAGTTCAAAGGTGCTTTGCACCTGGGCAATCAGCGGCTTGAGTTCGGCCGGCGCCTGGGCGACGTGATAGAGCGCCTCGCGCATCAGACGCTCGGCAACATTGCTGGAACCCTCCAGCAGACGGCGAATCTGCAGGTCGATTCGCGAACTGACCTGATTGATGCCGGCGGAGGTGCTGATACCGGGATCAGCCAGCGCCTCGACAAAGGCCTGCGCCGCCCACCAGAAGGAACGGGCGGCTGGCGTATCCTGGGTTGCCTCGATACGGGCCAGGGCATCGAGCATCAACTGGCGACCGGCTTCGGCCTCGGCCGGCTTGGTCAGCCAGCTGAGCAAACCCTTTTCGTAACGCATGCGCTCAGCCTTGAGCACGCGCTGCAGTACTTCCGGGCTAAGCGGCGCTACGGCTTCCGCACGTTTGGGCGGGCGCAACGACAGATCGGGGAAAAACAGGTCACTCGGCTGCGCACGCACCGAGCCGCGCAGACCGGCCAGCGCCAGATGGGCCGGCAAAAGACGCAGCGGCTGGTTCGGTTCGCCAGCCATCAATTCGTCGAGATACTGGCGAATCGCCTGCATCGCCTGGCGCAGGACGGGAACGGTCTCGCCGTCGGCGGCCAGGTTGCCCTCTTCAAGGGCAAGCAGAGCCGCCTCAAGCGACTCGGTAATCTGCGTCACCCCATCCAGACCGACGATAGACAGGGCACCATGCACCTGGTGCACGTGCGTGCGGCAAAACTTGAACTGGGTGTTATCCGCAACCGATTCGTACTGGGTCAGCGCCTCTTCGGCACGCTCCAGCGCCAGATCGATCTCGCTCTTGACCCATGTCAGTGGGGCCAAATCAAATTCAGTTGCGGCGCTCATAGTCTCTCGTGATCGATTTCGGTCAGTCCACCTTGAAGCCGGCAACCGAACCCTTCAGTTCGGAAGCCAGGGCGGTCAGCTCATCCACCGCCTCCGCGGTACGCTGCGTACCGGCCGTCGTCTGCTCGGTAACGCGCAGAATGTCCTGCATCAGCGTCGCCACCTGGGTAGCGGAGTCGGCCTGGGCCTGCGTCGAGGTCGAAATGTTCTGAATCAGGTCAGCCAGATCGCGCGACACCTGCGAAATCTCGGTCAGTGCCTGACCGGCCGCGTCGGACAGCTTGGCCCCCTCGACCACACCCTGCGTCGATTGTTCCATGGCGGACACGGCATCCTGCGTATCGGTCTGAATGGTCTTCACAATCGCGCCGATCTGCTTGGTTGCTTCGGCCGAGCGTTCGGCCAGTCGCTGCACTTCTTCCGCAACCACGGTAAAGCCGCGCCCGGCATCACCGGCCGAAGCGGCCTGGATGGCGGCGTTCAGAGCCAGCACGTTGGTCTGTTCGGTAATGTCGGAAATCAGTTCCACGATTTCGCCAATTTCCTGCGAGCTTTCGCCGAGGCGCTTGATGCGCTTCGAGGTTTCCTGAATCTGGTTGCGAATTTCGTTCATGCCCTTGATCGAGTCATGTACGGCCTGCGTACCCTTTTCAGCAGCCATCAGCGACTGGCGCGCCACCTGGGCCGACTGCGTTGCATCGCCGGACACCTGGTTCATCGAACGTGCCATGGCCAGCGCGGACTGGCCGACTTCCTGAATTTCGCTCGATTGACGTTCGGCAGCGGTGAGCAGCTCGGCGGAGGTCAGACGGGCGATTTCGGTTGCTGCCGTCACCCGGTTGGCCGCGTCATTGATCCGCCCGACCAGCACGCGCAGTTCTTCAATCGTGTAGTTGATCGAGTCGGCAATGGCGCCGGTAATGTTTTCGCTCACCGTTGCGGTCACGGTCAGGTCGCCGTCGGCGAGGTCGCCCAGTTCGTTCATCAGACGCAGAATGGCGTCCTGGTTCTCGCGATTGGTCATTTCCGAAGCCTGACGCTGATGTTCGGCTTCGAGCGCGCGGCGGCCGGTATCTTCGAGATAGATCTTGGCAAGCAGGGCCAGCGCACCCAGCGCCAGCAGGGTCATGACGATCACCAGGAAGATGTACAGGCCACGTTCCGACAGGGTCGCCTGATAGCCGAGTGCCAGATCATCGGTTGCCTTCAGCAGGTCCTCACTCTCGCGGAAGATGCGTGCGCCGGCCTGCTTGGAAAGCACCAGCGGCTGCATGTTGCCGAGAATGTTGCCAATCGCCGACTGGTATTCCTTGAAGGCGGCATCCAGATCGGCCAGTTTTTCCTTGCTCGCGGCATCGTTGCTGGCGGTCAGGCGCAGCATTTCATTGCCCTTGCTCAAACCGACCAGCAAGTCGCGGAAGCCGTTGGTGTCCTTGCCGAGCAGGAAGGCCACTTCAGGGTTGATTTCGTCACCGACCAACAGCGCCGAAGCGTTCTTGGCGATCCGCTGCGTCAACATCACCAGCTGGTTGGCGGCAGCGATTTCCCGCGCCGAGCCACCCGACTGCAGCTTCAGGGCTGCCAGCTGCTCGGTCAACTCGAGCATCACGGCATTTTTGTTATCGATGGTGGCAACGTTCTTGCCGAGCTCGACCAGGGTCTTCTCCTGGGCAACCACGGTCATCGCATCCTTGTCGGTCATCGCCCAACGCTCGGTCAGCGCGGCCAACTGGGTGGAAACTTCGCCCGGCGAGGCCGGCACGTCGACACCGCCCACTTCACCACCGTTGCTCAGGCGATCAAGCAGCAGGGCGAAGGTATCGCGCGACTCCTTGAGCTGCTTGAAAGCTACCTGGTTACCCTGCAGGGCCAGCGACGATGCTTTCGCGAGACGTTGCGACAGCATGCGCATTTCGCCGGATGCCGCGATGTACGCGGTACCGTTGGTCGATTCGCGATTGTCGTGGAAGACCAGGGCAGCAATCAGCACGAAGAGGGTGACGAAGACGCCGCCCAGGATCTTCATTTGCTGGATTACCGGCTGTTGCGCGAGAAACTCCGGCAACAGCGACTTCCCGGCAGATGCGGCTGCACCTTCTGTCATGCCGGTCAAGACCGTCATTGGTGATGACGACTTGGCACCAGCGCCGAATTTAGGAAGTTTGAAGCTGAAAGCCATGGAATTCCTCCGCTAGGGGTTCGGGGCACTCCCCGATCAAGCCCCGATATTCATGAAATCTTGGTCGACCAGCAGATCACGCACGGACAGCTTGTGCCAGACCTTGCCCTGACGATCGGTGTAAGACGCTGCAGCCCAGCCCGGCAGCTTGCTGTCGGCCGGCGCCGGGGTGAAATCTTCCGGATTCTTCAGGCCGAGCATGCGCGAAACGAGCAGCGCCGCATTCGAGCCATGCTTGACACCAACCAGCAGCAAACGCGTGCTGGCGTTTTGCGGCGTCGGTTGACCACCGCAAAACAATGAAAAATCGGTCACGGCATGCAGGTTGCCGCGAATATTCGCGATGCCGGCGAACCATGGCCGGGCCAGCGGCACGCTGGTCAACTGTGGTGCCTGAACGATTTCGCCGCTATCGGAGAGGTCGACCAGCCAGGAGTCTTCACCGGCCTGGATACCCAGCCACGAAGCGCCCCCCTTGCCCAGCGCCGCTGTTTTCAGACGACCGGCAAGGTAGGTCTGAAAATCGCGAAGACTTGTTTTTTTGGCCATACGGATCAGGGAATGGCGGCGACGCGCTGCAACAGTTCTTCCGGATTGAGCGGCTTGACGAGATAGTCGACGGCTCCTTGACGCAAACCCCAGATCTTGTCGGTTTCCTGCCCCTTCGAGGTACAGACGATGACCGGAATGCCCTTGGTTTCTTCGTCGCGCGTCAGGGTACGGGTTGCCTGATAGCCGTTCAGCCCGGGCATCACGACATCCATCAGGATCAGGTCGGGCTTGCCGGCCTTGGCCTTGGCAATGCCTTCTTCACCATTCTCGGCGGTGGTCACCTGGTAACCAGCCTTGGTCAGCAGATCGACAACAAAAAAGCGTTCGGTTGGGGAATCGTCGACAACGAGGATGTTCTTGACGGGCATCTTTGCTCCCTGGACTACAAGTTGGTTTCTGATTCGGCCGGCAAGGCAAAGGTCGCGACCGTTTGCAGCAGGCTGTCTTTGGTAAAAGGCTTGGTCAGGTACTGGTCGGAACCGACCATGCGCCCGCGCGCCCGGTCGAACAGGCCGTCCTTGGAGGACAGCATGATCACCGGTGTCGCTTTGAAGCGGGCATTTTTCTTGATCAGCGAACAGGTTTGATAACCATCGAGGCGCGGCATCATGATGTCGCAGAAGATCACATTGGGCTGATGATCGGCAATCTTGGCCAGGGCATCAAAGCCATCTTCGGCCAGGACGACCTGACAGCCGGCCTGGACGAGAAAAATCTCGGCACTGCGCCGTATCGTGTTGCTGTCGTCAATGACCATAACCCTGACGCCACGCAGTCTGGACAAATCAGCCAATTCCCGCTCCCCCGGCCCCTTGTTGGGTACTTTCGCTATCGCTGCATCATACTACGGAAGTCGTAATTCGCCATCATCCTGAAAACACTGTTACGGCTTGCCACAGGCAAGGGCGATCGACCCAAGATTCGGATAAAATCGCGGCCATCTTACCCAATCCCCTTCGCGCCCGCCAAGGGCGCGAGATTTCATGACTTCCACCCCGGTTTCACCCAGCCTGCCCCAGGTTCTTGTCTTTGCCGCCAGCGACCCTTCATCCGGCGCCGGCATCCAGGCCGACCTGCTCACCCTGGCCAGCCTCGGCTGCCATCCGCTGACCGCGATCACCGCCCTCACCGTGCAGGACACAACCGGCGTGCAGAGCGTGCATCCGGTCGCCGCCGAACTGCTCGAGCAGCAGGCGCGTACCGTACTCGAAGACATGCCGGTGCATGCCTTCAAGATCGGCGTGCTGGGCAGCGTCGAGAATGTCGTGGCCGTTGCCGAAATCCTTTCCGACTATCCGGAAATCCCGCTCATCTTCGACCCGGTGCTTGCTTCGGGGCGCGGTGATGAATTGTCCGGCGAGGAAATCATCGCTGCGATGCGCGAACTGCTGCTGCCGCAGACCACGCTGCTCACCCCCAACGCGCCCGAAGCGCGCCGCCTGGCGGAAAGCGACGAGGACGAAGAGGAACCCTCGATCGAAGTCTGCGCCAAGCGCCTGATCGAGATGGGCGCGCAATATGTATTGATCACCGGCACGCACGAAAACACGGCACAGGTCATCAACACGCTATACGGCCCGGACGGCGTCATCCGTCGCGACGAGTGGGAGCGCCTGCCGGGCAGCTACCATGGCTCGGGCTGCACCCTGGCCTCGGCGATTGCCGGCTGCCTGGCCGGCGGCGCCAGCATCGAGGATGCCGTGCGCGACGCCCAGGACTACACCTGGCAGACACTGAAGAACGGTTTCCGCGGCGGCATGGGGCAGTTCATCCCCGATCGTTTCTTCTGGGCGCGCGGCGGGGAAGAATCGGCGGAGCCGACAACCGGATCAGACGAGCCGAAAGCCGATGCATAAGCTGCGCGGCCTCTACGCGATCACGCCCGAACAGCCCGACGGTGCGCGCCTGTTGCGCGACGTCGAGGCGGCACTGGCCGGCGGCTGCCGCATCGTGCAATACCGCGACAAGATTTCCGCGATGCCCGAGCAGGTCGCCCGCGCCCACGCGCTGCGCGCCCTGACCCACCGGTTCGATGCCTGCCTGCTGATCAACGACGACCTGGCACTGACTCGCCTGGTCGACGCCGACGGCACCCACCTCGGCGGCGAGGATGGCAACCTGGCGGCGGCGCGCGCCATTCTCGGCCCAAGGAAAATCCTCGGCGCCTCCTGCTATGCCGATTTCAATGCTGCGCAAAGCGCCGCTGCGGCAGGTGCCGACTATGTCGCCTTCGGTGCCGTCTATCCGTCACCCACCAAACCGCTCGCCGCGCGCGCTACGGTCGACCTGTTTTTGCAGGCAAAAACGACGTTGACCGTCCCGACTTGCGCCATCGGCGGCATCACGCTGGCCAATGCCGCGCCGCTCATCGCGGCCGGCGCCTCCCTGCTTGCCGTCATCACCGACCTGTTCAACGCGCCGGACATCGCTGCCCGTGCCGCCGCCTATCAACGCCTATTCGAGGAAGCCCAGTCATGACCTCACGCAATCAGCAACTGTTCGAACGTGCCCAGAAACACATTCCCGGCGGCGTCAATTCGCCGGTACGCGCCTTCCGCTCGGTCGGCGGCACGCCGCTGTTCTTCCAGAAAGGCGTCGGCCCGCGCGTCCAGGACGCCGACGGCAAGTGGTACACCGACTATGTCGGCTCGTGGGGCCCGATGATCCTCGGCCACGCCCATCCCGACGTGATCGCCGCCGTCCAGGCCGCGGTCGTCGACGGCCTGTCCTTCGGTGCGCCGACCGAACGCGAAGTCGATATCGCCGACCTGCTCTGCGAGCTCGTTCCGTCAATGGAAATGGTCCGCCTGGTGTCCTCCGGCACCGAGGCGACGATGAGCGCCATCCGCCTGGCGCGCGGCTATACCGGGCGCGACCTGCTGGTTAAATTCGAAGGCTGCTACCACGGCCATTCCGACTCGCTGCTGGTCAAGGCTGGCTCGGGTGCGCTGACCTTCGGCAATCCGTCCTCGGGCGGCGTGCCGGCCGGCACCGTCGCTACCACCCTGGTCCTGCCCTACAACGATCCGCAGGCACTGGCCGAGGCCTTCAAGACCTACGGCGACCAGATCGCCACGGTGATCGTCGAGCCGGTGGTCGGCAACATGAACCTGATCGCACCGACGCCGGAATTCCTCAAGGCAATGCGCGAACTGACGACGCAATACGGCGCCGTGCTGATTTTCGACGAAGTGATGACCGGTTTCCGCGTCGGCCTGAAGAGCGCCCAGGGCCTGTTCGGCATCACGCCCGACCTGTCCACTTTCGGCAAGGTGGTCGGTGGCGGCATGCCGCTCGGCGCCTTCGGTGGCAAGCGCGAGATCATGGAAAAAATCGCCCCGCTCGGCCCGGTCTATCAGGCCGGCACGCTGTCCGGCAACCCGATCGCCACCGCGGCCGGCCTCGCCACGCTCAAGCTGGTGCAGGAAAAAGGCTTTTACGAAGCGTTGACCGTAAAGACCAAGGCGCTGTGCGACGGACTGGTTGCTGCCGCGAAAAAGCATGGCATCGCTTTCAGTGCGCAGAACGTCGGCGGCATGTTCGGCCTCTATTTCGCCGAGCAATGCCCGGGCACCTACGACGAGGTGCTGGCCTGCGACAAGGAAGCCTTCAACCGCTTCTTCCACGCCATGCTCGAGGCCGGACATTACTTCGCGCCATCCGCCTTCGAAGCCGGCTTCGTCTCGGCCGCGCACAGCGATGCCGACATTGCCGCGACAATCGCCGCCGCCGACGCCTGGTTCGCGACGCAAGCCTGAGACCTGCCACGGCATGAACGGCCAGCTGCCGCTCATGCCAAAGAGCTGCAGCAGCAAGCGCCCGGGCACATAAAAGCGCTGTAATATTCCCGGAAAAGGGGAGACGCAGCATGCGCGAAATATTCAGAAAGCTTTACCAGAGCGGCGATTTCTGGGGCGGCCTGGCCGCCATGCTGGTCGCCCTGCCGGCTGCCATCGCCTTCGGCGTCACCATCTACTCGGCGATTGCCCCCATGCACGCCGCCCTCGGCGCCATGGCCGGCATCATCGGCGCCGCCGTGATCGGCCTGCTCGCCTCGATGCTGGGCGGCACCGACCGCCTGATCAGCGCGCCGTGCGCGCCGGCTGCCGCACTGCTCTCGGCCTTTGCCATCGAACTGGTGCGCGATGGCGTACCGGGCGGCAACATCATCCTGATGCTGCTTCTGCTCGGCATCCTGGCCGGACTCTTCCAGATCCTCTTCGGCTTTGTCGGCATCGGCCGCCTGATCAAATACATTCCCTACCCGGTGGTCAGCGGCTACCTGACCGGGGTCGGCCTGATCATCATCGGCAGCCAGCTCGGCAAACTGCTCAGCACACCGGGTGAACTGCACTGGTACGAGGCGGCCAGTTCTCCCGAACTCTGGGACTGGCGCGCCCTCGCCGTCGGTGCGACAACCATCGTCGTCATGCTGCTTGCACCACTGCTGACCCGCCGCCTGCCCGGTACCATTCTCGGCATCGCCGCCGGCATCGCCTGCTATTTCCTGCTCGCCAGCCAGGATGAGAGCCTGTTCAAACTGACCGGCAACGATCTCGTCATCGGTCCGCTCGGCGCCAGCAGCGCCGGCTATCTCAAGGAAATCACCGGGCGCTGGCATGAAATCGGCGACCTGCGCCTGTCCCAGGTTGCCGCACTGCTCGGCAACGCACTGACGCTGGCCGTGCTGCTCTCGATCGACACGCTGAAGACCTGCGTCGTGCTCGACCAGCTGACCCGTTCGCAGCATGAGCCGAACCGCGAACTGGTCGCCCAGGGCATCGCCAATGTCGCTTCCAGCGCCGTCGGCGGCATTCCCGGCGCCGGCACCATGGGCGCGACGCTGGTCAATCTGTCGAGCGGCGCCACGACGCGCGCTTCCGGGCTGATCGAAGGCATTTCGGCACTCATCTTCGCGCTGGTCCTGAGCAGTTTCATTGCCTGGATTCCGGTCGCTTCCCTGGCCGGCATCCTGATCGTCGTCGGCATCCGCATGATCGACCGCGGGCCGCTGCGTTTCGTGCAGTCGTCGGCCACCGTCTTCGATTTCGGCGTCGTCGTCACCGTCGTCATCGTCGCGCTCAGCATCGGCCTGATCGCCGCTTCCGGCGTCGGCGTCGCGCTCTCCATCCTGCTCTTCCTGCGCGAACAGATCGGCGGCTCGGTGATTCGTCACAAGTTCTACGTCAATCAGATGTCGTCGAACTGGCACCGCCCCGAGGCCGAAACCCGCATCCTCGAGCAGAAGGGCGACCAGGCGGTGATTTTCGAGCTGCAGGGCAGCCTTTTCTTCGGTACGACACAACAGCTCTACGCCCAGATCGATCCCGAACTGAAAGACCGGCGTTTCGTCATCCTCGACCTGAAACGCGTCCAATCGGTCGATGTCACGGCGGCCCACATGCTTTGCCAGGTGCGCGATGCGCTGGCCGAACGCGGTGCCCAGTTGCTGCTCTCCAGCGTCCGCGAGAACCTGCCGAACAAGCGCAACCTGCGCGAATTCCTCGAGCAGACAGGCGTCACCGAGAACCCGGAAAGCGTCCGCCTGTTCGCCGAACTGGACAACGCCATCGAATGGGTCGAAGACCGTCTGCTCGGCGAAAGCGAGCTCGCAGGACCGGAAGAGGAAACGCCGCTCGAATTGCACGAAATGGAGCTGTTCAAGGAGCGCAAGGACGAAACCCTGGCCGATCTTGAAGCCTGCCTGGTCAAGCGCTCCTTCAAGCCCGGCGAAGTCGTTTATTCCTGCGGCGAACCGGGCGATGCGATCTACCTGATCCGCCAGGGTACGGTGAAGATTTTCGCCCCGCTCGGCGGCGGACGAAACCGCCACATCGCCACCTTCGGCCGCGGCGATTTCTTTGGCGGACTCGCCTTCCTCGACGGCCTGCCGCACGACAACGAGGCCATCGCTGCCACGCCGACCGAATTCTTCATCCTGTCGCAGGAGCAATTCACCCGCCTCACCGACGAGCACAAGAGGCTGGCGCTGACACTGCTCCAGTCACTCGCCCGCTCGCTGGCATTGCGCCTGCGCCACGCCGACAGCGAAATCGCGATCCTGCAGGAATACTGAACGCCGCCCTGCGGTGGCGGGCAACAAAAAGGCCAGTCATGCGACTGGCCTTTTGTCTATCTGCGAAAGACTGAAATCAGCTCGTCGACGCCGGTCGACCAGTCAGCTGGCTGGCTTCCTTGAGCTTGCGCCGGGCTTCGCGCTGCTCACCCTGGCGCAGTGCGAGATAGGTCAGCCAGCCGACGATGCCCATGCCGATGGTGAACACGCCGTAAGCCAGCGGCCAGGGAATGCTCTGCGTCATCATCGAGAATTCCGACATGCCGCCAATGCCGGCGACGATGTTGATCGGCATGAAGACGATGGACAGCTTGGTCAGCTTCGACACGCGCTGATTCTGGTTGATGTTGATGAAACCGACGACGGCATCCATCAGGAAGTTGATCTTGCCAAACAGGAAGGAGGTGTGACCATCGAGCGACTCGATGTCGCGCATGATCTGGCGCGCATCTTCCTGCTGGGCGGCTTCGAGCAGCTTGCCACGCATCAGGAAGGAAACGGCACGCCGGGTATCCAGCACATTGCGCCGGATGCGCCCGTTCAAGTCTTCCTGGCGGGCGATTTCGGCCAGAATGGAACCGGCTTCCTCGTCGGGCAGATGCGTGGACAACACGTGTTTGGCAACAGATTCCAGCGAGGCATAGACGTCTTCCAGCGCATCGGCGGAGTATTCGGCATCGGCCGCGTAGAGGTCGAGCAGCACATCCTTGGCATCGGTCACGTAACCCGGCCGCGTGCGCGCCCGGTGGCGCTGCAGGCGAAAAACCGGCAATTCTTCGGAACGTACCGAGAACAGGATGTCATCGTGCAGGATGAAGGCCACCGCGACGTTGCGCGACTCGTCGGCCATGTCGAGCAGGAAGTCGGAGTGCAGGTGGAGTTCGCCGTTGTCCTCGATATAGAAACGGGCGCTCGCCTCGAGGTCGGTCAGGCTGGCCGGATCGGGCAGTTCGAGACCGAACTGCTGGCCGACCCACTCGCGCACGCGCGGCGTCGGTGCCACCAGGTCGACCCAGATCGGCTTGATGCTGGCGAAATCGGTCGACCGCTCGACGGTGATCTGCTTCAGGCGCCCGCCCTGCAGGCTGAAGGCGTTGACCATGATCTTGCGGCTCGGCCGGTGACCATCACCGACCAGCGCTTCGCGCACTTCATCCGAAAGCAGCTCGAGAATGTCGTCCTGATGTTCTTCGCCGACTTCCTTCCAGGCCGTCAGACGATCTTCTTCGGAGAGCGCGGAAAGAATGAGGGCAACCGAGACGGTCGGCAGGCGGCCAAACAGCATGTGCAGCTCGGCAATATGCTGTTTCTGCACCATGCCTTCGACGATGTCGTGGCGCGGCATTTCCTGGCGCCGCACCATATCTTCGACGAGTCGATGCTTGCCCAGAAGGTTCTGCACCTCGGCCAGTTGATCCTTCAGTTCATCAACTTCATTCAGGGCGATATCGTCGTTCATGGCGACCCAATGCTGCGCTGCAAAACCGCGATTTTAGCACCGCAATGGTGCCGCCAAGCTGACCGTCAAGGAATTTCGGCGCCCGGCATGCGGCCGAGAATGATCCCCGTTTTGCGCCCCAATCCGGGCGCACCGCGATTGCGGTCGTAATAGCGCGGATTGGGCACCATGCCGGCCAGTCGCGCCGCCTGTTCCGGACCGAGCTGGGCCGCGCTGATATTGTAGTAATGCCGCGCCGCCGCCTCGGCCCCGAAGACGCCGTTGCCCCATTCGATCACGTTCAGATAGACCTCGAAAATCCGCTCCTTGCTCCACAGGTTTTCCAGCATCAGGGTGATGATGGCTTCCTCGGCCTTGCGGAAGTAGGACTTGTTCGGCGTCAGGAACAGGTTTTTCGCCAGTTGCTGGCTGATCGTCGAGCCACCGGCGACAAAACGCCCTTTCTTCTGGTTCTTTTCCATGGCTTTCTGGATGCCATCCCAGTCGAAGCCTTCATGATCGACGAACTTGGCATCTTCAGCCGCGATGATGGCGCGTTTCAGATGCACCGAAATGCGCTCGTACGGCACCCACTGCTGCTTCAACTGCGCATCCGGCTTTTTTTCCCGCAGCTCGGCGAGGCGGATCTCCATGAACCGCGTCGTGCCCGGATTCATCCAGCCCCAGAGCAGCACCCAGCACAGCAGCCAGAGCTGCCAGAGGGTGAACAGGCCAAGCAGGCCGAGCAGGCCATATTTGAGCCAGCGGCCCAGCGTTTTCATGCAGCCAGCCCGGCGCGCAGTTCGGCGAGCACGCTGGCCGTTTCCGGCCGCACGCCGCGCCAGACGAAAAAGGCTTCGGCCGCCTGCTCGGCCAGCATGCCGAGACCATCCGCCAGACGCGCAGCGCCCTGTGCGCGGGCCTGCGCCAGGAAGGGCGTTTCGCCCTTGCCGTACATCATGTCGTAAGCCAGGCTGCCCGGTGCAAAGATACCGGCCGGCAAGGGCAGGCTGGCACCAGCCAGACTGGCCGAGGTTGCATTGATCACCAGATCGAAGGATTTGCCTGCCGTTTCGCCGAAACTGCCGGCATCAACCTCAACCAGATCGGCAAACGCCGCCGCCAGCGCCAGCGCCTTGTCGGCACTGCGGTTGGCAATGAACAGGCTGGCCGGCCCGCCGGCCAGCAAGGGCGCAATGACACCACGCGCCGCACCGCCGGCACCAAGCAGCAGGATGTGCTTGCCGGCGAGCGAACAGCCGAGATTGTGCGTGATGTCGCGGACCAGTCCGGCGCCGTCGGTGTTGTCACCGAAGATTTCGCCGCCAACAAACTGCAGCGTATTGACCGCCCCCGCCCGCGCTGCCCGCTCGCTGAGCCGCGTGCTCAGGCGAAAGGCTTCCTCCTTGAAGGGCACCGTGACGTTGGCCCCCTTGCCGCCGGCCGCGACAAAATCGGAAATTGCCGTTGCAAAGCCGTCGACCGTTGCGAGCCGGGCTTCGTAGTGCAGATCCTGCGCCGTCAGCGCGGCAAAGGCGGCGTGGATGGCCGGCGATTTGGAATGGGCAATCGGATTGCCGAAGACAGCGTAGAGATCAGGCATCAGCGGTAGCTAACAAGGTTGATTGACTGGATGACCGCAGCAGGGCACGCCCGGCGGCCGGCGCTCACTTGGCGGAGAGCTGATCGCCCTGGGCAAAATACCAGGTGCGGGTGATTTCGAGAACATCGGTATCGCGCCGGATATCCGGCGGGAAGGGCGAATAGGGCGAGGCCATCTGGACGATGCGACGCGCCGCATCATCGAGCAGCTTGTGACCGGAAGAGCGGTTGATATCGACGCGCGAGACATGGCCGTCGGCGGTGATGACCACGGTCAGCACCAGCGTGCCGTACAACTTGCCGCGCGCCGCATCCGGATAGTTCAGCGTGCCGATGCGCTCGATCTTCTGCCGCCAGTCCTCGATGTACTGGGCAAAACGGTATTCCTCGGCGCGTGCACCGATGAATTTCTTGCGCGGCCGCTTGTTGTACTCATCGACCGACTTGTTGATCTCGCCTTCCAGCCGGGCCATCGCGCGCGCCGACTCGGCGAGGTCGAGACCGCTCAGGCTGGGCACCGGCGTCGGCTGCTCGCTGCTCGTCTGGCCGGTTGCCACCTTGTGCAGGCTGCGCGCCTGGGCCAGCATCTTCTGCTGTGCCGCTTCCAGTTCCTGCACGCGGCGCTGCATCTGCTGGATGTCGTTGCCGACCACTTGCTGCTGCGTTGGCGGCAAGGGCGTCTTGGCGCGCCGGTTTTCGTCGGTATTGCCGCCCCCGTCGAGATTGCTCTGCGCCAGCGCCTGCGCATCGTGCGGCTTCTTCGCCGATTTGGCATTGACCAGGATGATATCGAGCGCCTTTTCGCGCATCGCGTTGGCGGCATCCGGGAACTTGAACTGCACGGTCAACACGACGGCGTGCAGGAAAACGGAAACGCCGATGCCGAGCGCCAACGGCGACACATCCGAAAACACGGAGGTCACACGTTGCCGCAGGCTGACGTTGTGCGCTTTCACGGCGCCTCGTCCTCCACCGCCTCTTCAGCAGCCGTCATATCCCCCAGCAAACTGGCGAAACGGCAGCTCACTTCCGGCGCCAGCAGGTCGATGCTTTCCACAGCCAGACGCACACGCTGGCCGGCCACCAGATCAGCCGGCAGGGATGGCACGCGGAGCAATAAGGGCAGATGGTCGAGTTTGACGCTCTGTTCACGACGAACTGTGGCATCGATTTCTGTCATTTCATGCTGCTGCAGCCAGCGCAGACACCAATAACGCTCCATCTGGCGCTGAAAATCGGCATAGGCAGCGTAAGTCAGCTCGAAATCCCGCATGGCGCCGAACAATTCGGCCGATTTCTGGGCAAATGCTGGCGTTTCACCCTTCAAACAGGCAATCAGCTGCCATTGATTGACCATATCGCAGTAGCGGCGCAGCGGCGAGGTCATCCAGGCGTATTGCGGCACGCCGAGGCCTTCATGCGGCAGCGGCGAGGTCGTCATGCGCACCTTGCCCTGCGTCTGGGCGCGGTACAGGCAGGCGACGTTCTTTTCGGCGAGCAGGCCGCCCCAGGTCGAGTTGGCGACGATCATCAGTTCGGCAACCAGCTTGTCGAGCGGGCTGCCGCGCTTGCGCTCGGAAATGCCGACGGTACACGCATCCGGATCGGCCAGATCGCCGACGATCTCGAAGTTGTAGTCGTTGATGCCCTGCATCGCCGACGGCTTGCCGCGGCGGCCTTCGCAGGCATTGGCAAAATGCCAGAGATGCACCAGTTCGTCCTTGAACGGTGCTTCGGGCAGCGGGCCGTTGATGGTTTCGGCGTTGAACCAGGGCTCGATTTCGTGATGGCGCAGATTGGCGGCGATGTGCACCATTTCCAGCCGCGATTCGTGCGAAACGATCTCCAGCGAATCGTTGACCGTCAGGTAGAGCGACACCGCCGGGCAATCGACACCACCGGCCAGCGTGTAGTTCTGGACCACGGCATCGGGCAGCATGGTGATCTTGTTGCCCGGCATGTAAACCGTGGACAGGCGGGCACGCGCCACGCCGTCGAGCGGCGAGCCATGTTCGATGGCCAGGCCGGGCGCCGCGATGTGGATGCCGATGCGCGAGCCGATGCCGGGCAGTTTAACGACCGACAGCGCATCGTCGATCTCGGTGGTGTTGGCATCGTCGATCGAGAAGGCACGCACGTCGGCGCGCGGCAGGTCGCGCGGCAACTTCGGCGCATCGAGCGCCGGGAAATTGACACCCTTGGGGAACTGCTCGTGCAGGAAACGGCGGTAGTGCAGGAAGTAGGCCGACTTGATCGCGCCACACTTGAACAGCATCTGCGCGGCCGACAGACCGAGTTCGGCGCAGGCCGTCTCGAAAGCCTTGGTTTCCGGCTTGTTGCGGTCCGGCGCGTAGAGCAGCGCATCGGTCAGCGCACCGATCGCCGCCGGCAGCCGGAATTCCTTCAGTTCTGCGATCCAGCTTTCAACCGTGAGCGCTTGCTGACGCTTTTTTTCAAGACTGGCCAGAGCAGCTGCGAGAATGTCGGCAGGCGCCTTGCGGAAGCGGCCCTTGCCTTTGCGATGGAAATAGACGGGCGCGGCGTGCACGGCAAGCAGCACCGCCGTCGCTTCGACCGGGTTGGGCTCGTGTCCGTAGTAATCACGGGCAAAATCAAGAAACGAAAATTCGCCATCGTTGACACACTCCCAGAGGAAATCCGGTTCGATCTCTTCGGCCAGCGGCGCGGCCTGTTCCAGCAGGGCCGCCGGCGAGGGCTTCTCGAACCGCAGCAACACGGTTGCCGCCTTGATCTTGCTGCGCTTGCCCGTCGGCAACTCGACCTGCAACGAGCTGTCGTTGTCGGCCATCACATTGCCGGCCTTGAAGCCGCCATCTTCTTCGAACAATACATTCATCGGCGGATTATAACCCAGCGTATTCAATGATTTGCGGCACGAAATCAGGAAACTTCGTGAAGCCGTGGTCGCCATCCGGCAAGACCGTTTGCCGGCAAGCGGCGAAAAAGGACTGCGCCTGCCGGTAATCGAGCACCTCGTCGCCCTCTTCCAGCAGCACCCAGTAGCGCGTCGGCGTCGGCCGGCTGACCTGCGCCTTCAGTTGTGCCGCGTGGTTTTCCGTGAAAACGAAGGGTTCACCGCTGTGGAAGTTGGCATGCTCGCCAACGAATTTACCGAGATCCAGGAGGTCGACCGTGGCCGGGTTGATCAGCACGGCATTCAGGCCGTATTTCTCCGCCAGATGATTGGCGTAATGCCCGCCCAGCGAAGAGCCAACCAGCGTTAACGGGCCGTCGGCGGCTTCGATCAGCGCTGAAACGGCAACCATCGCTTCATCCGGCACCGGCGATAGCTGCGGGCAGGCAAAGTGTTCCGCCAGCCCGCGCCGCGCCATCTCCGCTTCGAGCAGGCGCGACTTCCACGAGGCTGGCGAAGAACAGAAACCGTGCAGGTAGATGATGCCGGGCGATTTCAATGTGCCGACCACTCGACCCAGCCGAACTGGGCGGTCAACAGCACGACAATGCCGAAAACGATGCGATACCAGGCGAACACCGTGAAATCGTGGCTGGAGATGTAACGCAGCAGCCAGCGCACGCACAGGAAGGCCGAAACGAAGGCGGAAATGAAGCCGACCACCCACATGCCGAGATCGTCGGCATTGAGCAGGGCACGCTCCTTGTACAGCTGATAGGCCGTCGCCACGCTCAGGGTCGGGATCGCGAGGAAAAAGGAAAACTCGGTTGCCGCCTGGCGCGACAGGCCGAAGAGCAGGCCACCGATGATCGTCGCCCCCGAGCGCGAGGTGCCGGGAATCAGCGCCACGGCCTGCGCCAACCCCATCTTCAGCGCATCGAGCAGGCTCATTTCGTCGACCGTCTGCACCCGGATTTTATGTTCGCGCTTTTCCGCCCAGAGAATGACGAAGGCGCCCAGGATGAAGGTCGTCGCCACCGCGTACGGGTTGAACAGATTGGCCTTGATCGCCTTGCCGAAGGCCAGCCCGAGCACGGCGAGCGGCAGGAAGGCGACGAACAGGTTGAGGATGAATTTCTGTGCCGCCGCTTCGTTCAAGGCGCCGCGCGCCACCGTAAGCAGACGCGCCCGGTATTCCCAGACCACCGCCAGGATGGCGCCGGACTGGATGACAATTTCGAACAACTTGCCGCGATCGTCGTTGAAATCAAGCAGATCGCCGGCCAGGATCAGGTGCCCGGTCGAGGAAATCGGCAGAAATTCGGTCAGCCCCTCGACAATGCCGAGGATCAGGGCTTTCAGGAGAAGAATCGCGTCCATGGGATGCAGCCAGTGTTGGGAGGCCGCATTCTACTATTCCGGACGGGTTGCCGCCTCCAGATTCGCCAGCCAAATGAGCGCCTGCTCACGCGATTCGCCGCACATTTCCGCCGACGGCTGCAAGCCGCCGCAACAGGCCGGCCGCTCCGGTCGACCGAAAATCAGGCAGCGAAAATCCGCATCCAGATGCCGGCACGGCAGGCCAGCCGGCTTGTCCAGCGAAGAAATCGACGGCGCAATGCAGCAGGCACCGCAGCTGGGGCGGCAATCGAGTACGGGAGATTCGGGGACTTGGGGCACGCGGGTATTGTCGCAGAAAGGGGAAGAATCCTGATTTGGTGACGACAAATCGAGATAACGACGAAGTGGGGAGGCATGTCGTCGGCCATGTTCAGCCGGTGAATTTACCTCGAATAGCAGACGTGCTCGCGCCCCCTGTGTATGCTATATGCCTATATAGCGCTTTCTTGACTATCTGCATGAAGCGCCCGACTTCTACACTCACTATTTCCGGTTCGATGAACAATCCAACAACAATTGCCCTTAGGCCACGCGAAGTTTCCTATGCTGGATTTTTACTCATTGGTTCGTTTTTGCTGGGACTGGTGCAGGTGCCGTTTGAGGTGATCAATGATGTTTCACAAGAGCAATACGGATTTGCCATCTTTCTTGGCCTATTAGTAGCGGTCTTCGGGGCATTAACGCTGCTATTGGTAGCAAAAATAAAGCAACGGAAAAACTGGGCTAGATGGGTCGTGGGTGTTGTTGTGCTTCTCAGCTTTGCATCAACACTCAACTCATTCGAGGAGCAATGGAAGGAAAGCTCGGTCGGGACTGTCGTGAACTGCCTCACCGGGTTGATGGAGCTAGTGGCTGTATGGGTGCTTTTTGCACGGCGCAGCAACGACTGGTTCGCAAATCAATCAGAAACAAACTGCCCCGCCAACTCGCCTGAACAAGTCAGCGAAGGCAGGTCCGACGTAACCAGCATGGGCTATTTATGCCCCTGTTGTGGACTACGAATCGCCTTTTTGTCCAAGGTCATTCAAGCAACGCGGAAGCATCAGACTTGCCCGTACTGCAACAAGAAGATCAAGCGCGATGTGGCATATGGGAAGTTTTTCCTGTTGATGCTTGTGGTTGGCTTACCTATCAAACTACTAGGAAAAACTGTTCCAGCGTTGTCGTTTTTTGGCAGTTCAATAACGACCGCATTAGTCACCGGATTTCTAATCATGCTTTGCATGAGCTTCAAGGAAGACCAGGCCTGACTGAAGGTCTGCTTGCTCAATGGCTCAAGGTGCGGTTTGGACGTCAAGCAGTCGCCAACCGGTCAACCGCCCCCAAACCCCGATTTCCCTACGTCACGATGGTGCCGGACAAGGTTTCGGCGATCCGCTTGGTGTCCATCACGTTGAAATTGTCGTCGGCGTTTTCGGCCAGCTTGCGGCGTTCGCGCAGCAGGCACCGCAGTTGGGGCGGCAATCAAGTACGGGAGATTCGGGGACTTGAGGCAGGGAGGCATGCTATCGGCCACCACCTATTCAAGACTCATCCCGAAGCAGAAACCCAAAATAAATAATTGCCATAAGCATAAAATGGCGCTCAAGCTGTATCATGCCCAGATATGCCAAACGCCTGCCATCCACGGAAAATCAAGTCCTTACTCAAAATATGCATGTTTTCCGAACATCAATCTGTGGACAGGCGAGTCGCTTGAATCGCGGTTAACCAATTACTCAAGCCCCTCCAAACTACCAAACAGTACTTCTCAAATAACGAATATGCTGGGTATCCAAATTGCAATCGTGGCCTTCATTTCGGCAATTCCGCTCAACATTCTCGTCCGCATGCTCGGCGACGAGAATTCCAAATGGGAAAGCGGGAAAAGCATTTTTACGATGTTTACCTGCTACTCAATCGGCTTCGCTTTTATACTTTTCTATATGCTTCCCAACAAAGTAAGCATTGCTCTGCCATTTAGCCTGCTCGCCTGGTTTTTCGTAATCTTTTTTGTCATCTACATAAATTACGGGTTAGGTACAAAAAAGACTCTGATTGTTGCCATCGCGATGACAATATTCACGTCCATCGGCAATATTTCGGTAACCAAGTCCGAGTCTTCAAGTGCAGTGGTGCAACATGGCTAATACGCCAATCGCCCAAAGCTCCGGCCTAGCTACCCTCCTTTGCAAACGGTGACTTGCAAACTTACTGAGTGTTCGCTTCACAAATCCAGTCACGGAAGTTCTGCCGCCCACCGGTCAACCACCCCAACCCCCCGTTTTTCCCCACCTCACTCATGCCGTAAGGCCTCGATCGGATCAAGCCGCGCCGCCCGGCGGGCCGGAACGTAGCCGAAGATCACGCCGATTGCTGCCGAGAAGCCGAAGGCGGTCAGGTTGATCGCCGGGTTGAACAGGAAGGGCATGTGCATCAGCGTGGACAGCCCGAGGCAGGCGACGAAGGCGAGGGCGATGCCGACCAGGCCGCCGAAGGCGGAGAGGACGACGGCTTCGATGAGGAATTGCCAGAGCACCTCGTTTTCCAGCGCGCCGATGGCGAGCCGGATGCCAATTTCGCGGGTACGTTCGGTGACCGACACCAGCATGATGTTCATGATGCCGATGCCGCCGACCAGCAGGCTGACCGCGGCGACCGCGCCGAGCAGCGCGGTCATCGTGCCGATGGTGCCGGACAGGGTTTCGGCAATCTGCTTGGTGTCCATCACATTGAAATTGTCGTCGGCGTTTTCGGCCAGCTTGCGCCGTTCGCGCAGCAGGCTGCGGATCTGGGCGATGGCGACCGTCGAATTGGTGCTGTCCTTGAGCGAGACCATGATATTGCCGATGTCGAGCGAGCCGGTCAGCCGGCGTTGCGCGGTGCGCAGCGGCATCAGCACGGTATCGTCCTGATCCTGCCCCATGCCGCCCTGGCCCTTGGCGACGAGCAGGCCGATCACCTCGCAGTCGAAGGTCTTGACGCGGATGCTGCTGCCGACCGGATTGCCGGCGCCGAACAGCTCCTTCCTGACCGTATTGCCGATCACGCAGACGGCCTTGCCGGCGCGCTCCTCGTCGTCGTTGAACTGGCGCCCGGCGGCGATTTTCCAGTTGCCGGAGATGAAGTAGTCGTTGCTCGTGCCGCTCACCGTCGACGACCAGTTCTGCGTGCCGGCGACCAGCGTTACGGCGCTGCCGACCACGGGCGCGACGGCCTTGAGACCATTGACCTGCTGCTGGATGGCCTCGACGTCGGCGATCTTGAATTTGGGCGCACCGGCGCTATCGCGCCCCGGACCGAGGCGCTGGCCGGGCATGACCATGAGCAGGTTGCTGCCGAGACTGGAAATCTGGTCGGAAACCATTTTCGTCGCGCCGTTGCCCAGCGTCACCATGGTGATCACCGCGCCGACGCCGATCACGATACCGAGCACGGTCAGGAAGGAGCGCAACAGGTTGCGGCGGATCTCGCGCAGGGCGAGCAGGAGGGCGTTCAGGAGCATGTCGCCTCCTGCATGCTGTCGCTGCTAACCAGACCGTCGACGAAATGCACGATACGGCGTGCGTACTGCGCCATGTCCGGCTCGTGGGTGACCATGATGATGGTGATGCCTTGTTCGCTGTTCAGCCGCCCGAGCAGCTCCATGATTTCGTGGCTGCGCTTGCTGTCGAGATTGCCGGTCGGTTCGTCGGCGAGCAGCACGAGCGGGCTGGTGACGATGGCGCGGGCGATCGCGACGCGCTGCTGCTGGCCGCCGGACAACTCGGCCGGGGTATGCGTTTCCCAGCCGTCGAGGCCGACCTTGGCGAGCGCGGCGCGCGCGGCGGCGTGGCGCACTTCGGCCGGTTCGCCGCGGTAGAGCAGCGGCAGTTCGACGTTTTCCTGCGCCGAGGTGCGCGCCAGCAGATTGAAGCCCTGGAAGACGAAACCCAGGCACTGGCGGCGCAACAGGGCGCGCTGGTTGCGGTCGAGCTGTTCGACGTGGATGCCGCGGAACAGGTATTCACCGGAAGTCGGCGTATCGAGGCAGCCGAGCAGGTTCATCGCCGTCGATTTGCCGGAGCCGGACGGCCCCATGACGGCGACGAACTCGCCGGGCGCTATCTTCAGGTCCACGCCGCCCAGCGCCTGAAAAGCCGTCTGGCCGGTGCCGTAGGTCTTGGTGATGGCGCGCAGTTCAATCAGCGGCGAATTCATGCGCGGCCACCGGTCGACATGGCAAAAACGCCTTTTTTCAGCGGTCGACCGGTAAAAAAGGGCGAAATCACTTCTTCGCCTCCTGGTAATCGGTGATCACCGCCATGCCGGCTTTCAACTCGCCACCGAGCACTTCGGTCTGCCGGCCGTTGCTGACGCCGGTCTTGATCGCCACCGGCTGCGGGCCGCTGTCGCTCATCACCCAGACTTTCGCCTCGCCACTGCCGGCGGCGGCAACGGGCTTCTGTTTGGCCGGGCTGGGCGGCGGGCCGGGCAACATGCGCGACAGGAAACTGCGCTCCGGCATCTGGGCACCGCCGGCGCCGGGCGGCGTGAAGCGCAGCGCCGCGTTGGGCACGAGCAGCACGTTCTCGCGCTCGGCGGTAACGATGCTGGCAGTCGCCGTCATGCCCGGCCGCAAGGCCAGATCGTCGTTATTGACCTGCAAAATGGTCTTGTAGGTGACGACGTTGTCGGTCGTCGTCGAGCCGAGACCGACGCGCTTGATCTGTGCCGGAAACTTGCGGCCCGGCCAGGCCGAGACGGTAAACGTCGCTTTTTGCCCGTTTTTCACGTTGCCGACATCGGCCTCGTCGACCTTGACCTGCAATTCCATCTTGGACAAATCCTCAGCCAGCACGAACAGCACCGGCGTCGTCATCGCCGCCGCCACGGTCTGGCCCGGCTCGACCTTGCGGGTCAGCACGACACCGTCGACCGGCGAGCGGATGGTCGCCTTGCCGAGATTGGTTTCGTCGGTTTTCAGGGTCGCCCGCGCCTGCACGACATCGGCCCGGGCACTCGCCTCGCTGGCGATGGCGCGGGCCAGCGTCGCTTCGGCGGTATCGAGTTCGCTCTTGGCCGGCACCTTGCCGCCCGAGAGTTCGGCGACGCGCTGCATGCGGCTGAGCGAGGCCTTGCTTTCGGCGACCGTCGCCTGCGCCAGCGCGACGCCGGCCTCGGCCGCAGCCAGCGCCGCCTGCGACTTGGCGACCGAATCGCTCAATTTGGCGGTATCGAGCTGGGCCAGCAACTGACCTTTCCTGACCACGTCGTTTTCGAGCACCAGCACGCTGGCCAGCGTGCCTGAGAGTTCGGAGCCGACGTCGACCGACTTGGTCGGCTGCAGCGTGCCGCTCGCCGAGGCAGTGACCAGCAGCTTGCCGCTAACCGCCTCTTCGCTGACGAACTGGCCGGTCGGCGCCTTGCTGCCGCCGGCCAGCAGCAAGCCGGCCACGATGGCGACAAACAGGCCGGCCGCCGGCAGGCCCCAGCGTTTGAGCCGGTTGCCGCCGCTTTTCGGCAGGGCGTTGCGGAGCAGCGCGTTGAGCGCTTCGGTGGAATTGTCGGTCGGGGTCATGCTTTGCCTTCGCCGGCCGCGGGCTGTTGCCAGCCGCCGCCCAGCGCCTTGTAGAGAGTGATCAGGCTGGTCAGCACCGTCGTTTCGGCGCTTGCCAGGTTGTCTTCGGCGGTCAGCCGGGTACGTTCGGTTTCCAGCACCTTCTGGAAGTCGGCAAGGCCGGACTCGTACTGGCTGCGCGCCAGCAGGGCGGCGTTCTTGGCCGCTTCCGCCGCGGCGCGCCGGGCGCTCACCCGCTCGCGGGACTGCGCGTAGGCGTAGAGGCTGTTCTCGATTTCCTCGAGCGCGGTCAACACCGCGGATTCGTAGGAAATCAGCGCCTGCTCCTGCACCGCGTTCTGGATTTCGACCTGGGCGCGCAGTCGACCGCCATCGAACAGCGTCGCCGCCAGTGAACCGGCCAGCGAGCGCGCCAAGGTGCCGCTGCCGCCCAGCGCCGACAGGCCGTAAGCCTGCCAGCCGAAAGTGCCGGACAGCGTCAGGCTGGGAAAGCGCGCCGCGACTTTTTGCCCGACGCGCGCCGTTTCGGCAGCCAGCGTGCGTTCGGCAGCAACCAGATCCGGGCGCTGGCGCAACACGTCGGCCGGGATGCCGGCAGCAACGCTATCCGGCGCTTCCGGCAAGGGTTTGGTCGCGGCCAGTTCGGCCTGCAACGCGCCGGGTTGCCGGCCGAGCAGGATGGCCAGCCGGTTTTCGGCGGCGACCAGACCGTTCTGCAGATCGGGAATGCCCGCCCGCGTCTGCTCGCGCGTCGTGCGCGCCTGCTCGACATCGAGACTGCTCGCCAGCCCGGCCTCGTTGCGCCATTGCGTGATCTGCAGGGTTTCCGCCTGACTGGCCAGATTGGCGCGGGCAATCGCCAGACGCTGCTGGTAGCCGCGCAGTTCGACGTAGTTGCGCGCCACTTCGGCGACCAGCGACACGCGCGTGTTGTCGAGGCTGGCCTGACTGGCCGCGAGATCGGCATTGGCCGCTTCGATGCCGCGCCGCGTGCCGCCGAACAGGTCAAGCTCCCAGCTGGCGTCGAATCCGGCCTGATACAGCGTGTTGACCGTCGCGTTCGGCGCGATCTCGCTGGCGCTCTTGCTGCGCGAAGCGCCGCCCGAGACGCCGACGCTCGGCGCCAGCCCGGCCACCGCCTGACTGCGGCTGGCGCGGGCCTGGCGCAAACGGGCCTGCGCCGCGCGCAAATCGAGGCTGGATTGCAGTGCGGCCGTGATCAGGCCGTCCAGTTGCGGATCGTTCAGTTGCCGCCACCAGGTCGCCGGATTGACGGCCGGGGCAGCCATGGCGGCCGGTTCGGCGCGCAGCCAGGCTTGTGGCAGGCGCAGTTCAGGCAGGCGGTAATCCGGCCCGACCAGCGGCTGCAGCAGCGAGCAACCGCCGAGCAGAAGGGAGAGACTGGCGGCCAGCAGGGTTTGTCGGTGTTTCATGATTCAGTCAGGCAAGGTCGAAGGCGTATTTTCCGGATGCAGGCACGCTGCCGGACGGATACGGATGTAAATCCGGGTAAAGACGCCGGCATTTCATTTGCGCCGCAACTCGCCGAGATCACCCAGCCAACGCTCGGCATCGCGGTCCAGCCACTCGCCGGCAAGCGCATCGCGGCGCAGGATGGCATCGAGAAAGGCGACGCTGACGCGCTGCACGGCGACCGCATGCCGCGGATTGTCGGGTACAGCCTGCCGGCTCATGCCGGCACCGCCCGGCCGCTCGCCTGCACCGCCGCCCATCCCGCCGCCGGGACCGCGGCCCATGCCACCACCCATCCCGCCATCGGGACCACCCCGACCGCCGCCCGGTGGCATGCCGCCACCCGGACCGCCTCTCGAGCGGCCGCCGGCATCTACCTGACGCGGCTCGGCGGCGTCATCCGGCCCGCCGCCGCGCCGGGCGTCACCCGACAAGGCGTGGTGCGAACCACCGGCGAGCAGCAACAGGTATTTGTCGCCGGCCGGCATGTAGGTAAAGGGCGCCGTGCGCACACTCAGCGCCGTCACGACGCCGAAGCTGTCGCTGTCTTCGCTTGCCGTGGCAAACAGCACCGGCAGGTGAACATCGCTGAAACGGCGCGCCAGACCCGCGCCGGCACTGGCATAGGGACTGATCACGATGGCCGCGCGCGGCGCCTGCGGCAGTTGGGGCAGAACGACGCCGGGCACCTTTTCGCCAGCCAGCGCCTGCACTGTCTGGGCGCCAAGATCGTAGCCGGCAAATACCAGCTGCGCCGTATCGATGCGGTCATACGGCGCTTCCCGCCGGTCGACCCGCTTTTTGAGCTCAAAAAGCACGCTGCCGACCGCACGCAGGCGCTCGTTGAGCGCTGCCGTTGCGTAGTTCTCGCGCGCCAGCGCCGTGTAATCGGCGTCCTTGGCATAGCGTCCGGGCATCTGCGCGAAGCGCGGCAGTTGCAGGGCGAGCACCGCGTAACCCGCTTCCGCCCAGGCGCTGCGCCACTGTTTGCCGGCGTCGGCCGGCTCGCCCAGACCGGGCAGATAGACGATCAGCGGATGCGTGCCGCTGCCGCGCGGCAGCAGCAGACTGACCGGGACAGGCGCGGGCGCGGCGGGATCGCCGCTCGGCCAAGGCTCGGCCAGGGTATCGAAACCATGCCGGACTTCCGGCTGGTAGGCGCGCTCGGCGTAGCGCTGCACGGCCGCATCTTCGGCCGGCGGCGCCCGGCGCGGTGTGGAGCAGGCACCAAGCAGCAGGCTCATGACGAGCAGCAGCAGGAGCGCAACATGCTCCTGCGGCCGGCCGAAGCCGGGCATCAGCGGAGCATAGGAATAGGACCAGGAGGCGAGCATGGCGGCTTTCTTGAAAGAGGTCGGGACGGAGAAAAACAGGGCTCAGCCAGCGGTCGACCGGCAGGAAAGGGCAAAAATCAGGGCTACCGAAGCAGCCCCTGATGCTGGCGGCAGCGTACGGCTGCCGTCTGTGTCTCAACGCACCGGCGGCGGATTGCGCCCTTCGCCGGCCGGACCGCGCGAAACATTCGCCTGCGCCCTGGTCTCGGCCAGCTGCTTGCGCTGTTCCGGGGTCAGGACTTCGGCGATCTGGCGATCCACCTTGACCCGGGCCAGCGCCGACTCGGCAGCCGCCTTGCCGATCGCCTCGCTCAGCGTGCGCGCCCTGGCTTCGCTGTAATCAGGCGCGGCGGCCAGCTTGCGCAATTCTTCGTTGGCCTTCTGCTCGGCCTTGGCCCGCTCGCGCATGGCCGGGGCCTGCGCATGCATGATCTCGAACACCTTGTCGCGCTGCGCCTCGCTCAAATTAACGCCGCGCAAGGCCTGCATCGGCGACTCCGCCCCCCCCTGCGCCATCCGGTCCATACCTCCGGCCCGCTTGCCATGCGGGCCACGACTCTCCATGCCGGCGCAGTCGCCCTGCGGCCCGGGCGCCGCCGACACCGCCAGCGGCACGGCCAGCGCCAGCGCGGCAGCCGCGAGAAAACGTTTCAAAGTGGGGGAGCTGATCTTGTTCATGTCCTGTTCCTTTCGAGGGATAAGCAAGCCGGCAAAAGCGGCGTTGCGACAGGACGAATACTCTTATCAACACGGGTTAATGGCAGTTAACGGGCTGTAAATGAACGTAAATTCAGTAACACAGACAAGACACTTGCCAGGGGACAAAAAGCGGCGTAATTTCCGCTTTCGATACCAGAACAACAAAAAGGGAAACCATGACCACCGTACTGCACACCGGCCCCGACACTGACCTCGCCACCCGCTATCTGGCCAGCGCCCGACGCCTGCACACGCAAGCCGAAATCGCTACCCACCTTGGCGTAACCCCCCGCGCTGTGCGCCACTGGGAACTCAAACAAGAAGTCCCGCAGAAATACATTTTCGGTCTGCAACGTCTGCTGCCGCTCGAATTGCCGCTGGCCGACAACGCCGCCTTTTCTTTCATCGACCTGTTCGCCGGCATCGGCGGCATAAGAATGGCGTTCGAAGAACTCGGCGGCCAGTGCGTATTCACGAGCGAGTGGGACAGCTACGCGCAAAAGACCTATGTCGAGAACTACCCGAGCGGTCACAGCATCAACGGCGACATCACCAAAATCGACGCCGCCGACATCCCCGACCACGACGTGCTGCTCGGCGGCTTCCCCTGCCAGCCCTTCTCGATTGCCGGTGTTTCCAAAAAGAACGCCCTCGGCCGTGCCCACGGCTTTGCCGATGAAACGCAAGGCACGCTGTTCTTCGACGTCTGCCGCATCATCGAGAAAAAGCAGCCACGCGCCTTCCTGCTCGAAAACGTCAAAAACCTGATGTCGCACGACAAGGGCCGCACCTTCGACGTCATTAGACGGGCGCTAGACGATCTCGGCTACGACATCCACACCCGCATCATCGACGGCGCCCACTTCGTGCCGCAGCACCGCGAACGCATCATGATCGTCGGCTTCCGCAAGGCCGACCGGATCAGCTTCGACTGGAACGCCCTGCCGCTGCCCGCCAAGGGCCGGCGAACCATGGCCGAAATCCTGCACAAGACGGATGGTAGCGAACCGGTGTTGAAATGGGACGGCGACCGCTTCTTCAACCACGCCAAAGGACAGGTCGATAGCAAATACACCCTGAGCGACAAGCTCTGGGGCTACCTGCAGGGGTACGCCGCCAAACACAAAGCCGCCGGCAACGGATTCGGCTTCGGGCTGGTATACCCCGACAGCGTCGCCCGCACCCTCTCCGCCCGTTATTACAAGGACGGCTCGGAAATCCTTGTGTATCAGGGCGAAGGCATCAACCCGCGTCGCCTGACGCCGCGCGAATGTGCGCGGCTGATGGGATTTCCGGATTCGTTCAGGATTTCGGTTTCGGATACGCAGGCTTATCGCCTACTCGCCGATGCCGCTGTCGTACCAATGATTGCCGCAACGGCTAAACTCATGCTTCCGTTATTAACGCCTAGGGAGCCGGCAGCGACCGCATCGGTGGCACTGCCTGAAAACATCATGAGTTCTGGCCGCTGGACTAAAGATCAACTGAAGCTCGCTTTCCATTTGTATTGCCAATTGCCGTTCGGCAAATTGCATTCAAAAAACCCAGAAATCATTCAACTGGCGGAATTGATCGGCCGTACGCCATCAGCAGTTGCCATGAAGCTCGTCAATTTCGCCAGCCTCGATCCGGCAATTACCAGCACCGGCCGCAAAGGCCTTGATGGCGCTTCAAATCTCGACCGCGAAATCTGGGCCGACTTCCACGCCGACTGGGAAGGCTTGGCCCTTGAGTGCGAGCAACTCCGCGAGCAATTTGGCCTTATTTCTACGGTCGACCGTCAGGAAGAAGCAAAAACCGACGACTTCCAGATTCCTGACGATTTCACCGGCGAAACCCGCCGCGTCTTTACCGAGCAACGCATCAAGCAAAACTTTTTCCGCCGCGCCGTTCTCGCCAGCTACCGTGGCCGCTGCTGCATGTCCGGCCTCTCCGAACCGCGCTTGCTAATCGCCAGCCATATCGTGCCGTGGAGCAAGGACAAGGCGAACCGACTAAACCCGAGCAATGGACTTTGCCTTTCCGCCATCCATGACCGCGCCTTCGATAAAGGGCTGATTACCCTGAGCGACGACTGGAAAATCGTTCTATCCGAAGAACTGCGTAAGCGCGACGAACCCTTCGTTCAGTCCGTTCTAAAGCCACTGGAAGGCCGCACAATTGAGATTCCGGAACGCTTCGTTCCCGATGCCGCCTTTCTTCAGCGTCACCGTGCTGAAATCTTTCTGGACAATCGCTAGGGGAAATAGCCATGACCGAATTCAGCATTTTCGATTACCTCTATCGCGATGCCAGCAACTACAAGTCATGGGGTAGTTTGCTACTTGAAGGGCGCGCGACTGAGACAGAACTCGAACAACTTCGAGCCCAACTCAATTGCGACGAGTTTTTTATCGCCGAACAGGTTGGCATTCCACCGCTCTACGCTGAGCTATGGAAGTTCAGCGACGGCCCCACCGAAGACGACCACGTCTGGCATACCTTCCACGAACTCCGTCAGGCAGAGGTGGAAGAAATAAACGGCGAACCTTGGGGGAGTGTTTCTGAACTCATCGCACGTTTCAAATCGGTGAATAAATGGGATGAGCAGTTATCACCGAATTGGGATATCTGAATGCAAAAAACGACCGTCTTTCACGAGGACGTGTTCTACGAATACTTCCGTCCGTTCAGGCACCCGTTGGCAAGCTTCGGTGATATTTGGGGCGGTCATGGACTGGAAACCTACGGCGACGATTTGCAGCTCGCATTCAAATATGACTCAGATTTTGTGTGGACCGTTGTGGATTGCGGAGAAAGCTCGAGCGAGTGGATCATCCCCGGCTTTCATCGCGTCAATCGCATTTGCTTTCTGCTGACCGAGGTCGCGCACTTCGATGCACCCATTGAGTTTCGCATAGAACGTGGGCCTCACTCATTAACGCCAATTGGTCTGGCGCGTCGGATTACCACGCTCAAGCGAATTCTGAGTGAGGCCAAAGCCAAAGATTGAGCGCCACTGCAAATTTCAATTTTGGCCATTTTTTCCGGTTGACCGCAGCAATCCCAAAAAACAAAAAGGCGACTGATTCAGTCGCCTTTTTTGCTACTTTTTCGCAGTTGACCGGGTCAGACCTTGCTATAAACCTCAGCCCCGGCCTTCACGAACTCCACCGACTTCACTTCCATCCCCTTTTCCAGCGCCGCTGCTTCATCCAGCCCTTGCTGCGCTGCGAATTCGCGCACTTCCTGCGTGATCTTCATCGAGCAGAAGTGTGGGCCGCACATGGAGCAAAAGTGGGCGACCTTGGCGGATTCCTTGGGCAGGGTTTCGTCGTGGAATTCACGCGCCTTGTCCGGGTCGAGACCGAGGTTGAACTGGTCGTCCCAGCGGAATTCGAAGCGCGCCTTGGACAGCGCGTTGTCGCGGATCTGCGCGCCGGGGTGACCCTTGGCGAGGTCGGCGGCGTGCGCGGCGAGCTTGTAGGTGATGATGCCGGTCTTGACGTCGTCCTTGTCGGGCAGGCCGAGGTGTTCCTTGGGCGTCACGTAGCAGAGCATGGCGGTGCCGTACCAGCCAATCATCGCGGCGCCGATGCCGCTGGTGATGTGGTCGTAACCCGGTGCGATGTCGGTGGTCAGCGGGCCAAGGGTGTAGAACGGGGCTTCGTCGCAGTATTGAAGCTGCAGGTCCATGTTCTCCTTGATCATGTGCATGGGCACATGGCCGGGGCCTTCGATCATGACCTGCACGTCGTGCTTCCAGGCGATCTGAGTCAGTTCGCCGAGGGTCTTGAGTTCGCCGAGCTGGGCTTCGTCATTGGCGTCGTAGATCGAGCCGGGACGCAGGCCGTCGCCGAGGCTGAAGGCGACGTCGTAGGCCTTCATGATTTCGCAGATTTCCTCGAAGTGCGTGTAGAGGAAGCTTTCCTTGTGGTGCGCCAGACACCACTTGGCCATGATCGAGCCGCCGCGGGAGACGATGCCGGTCATGCGATTGGCGGTCAACGGCACGTAACGCAGCAAAACGCCGGCGTGGATGGTGAAGTAGTCGACGCCCTGTTCGGCCTGTTCGATCAGCGTGTCACGGAAGATTTCCCAGGTCAGGTCTTCGGCCTTGCCGTTGACCTTTTCCAGCGCCTGATAGATCGGCACGGTGCCGATCGCGACCGGGCTGTTGCGGATGATCCATTCGCGCGTTTCGTGGATGTTCTTGCCGGTGGACAGATCCATCACGGTGTCGCCACCCCAGCGGATCGACCAGGTCATTTTCTCGACTTCTTCCTGAATGCTGGAGCCGAGCGCCGAGTTGCCGATGTTGGCGTTGATCTTGGTCAGGAAGTTGCGGCCGATGATCATCGGCTCGCTTTCCGGGTGGTTGATGTTGTTGGGGATGATGGCGCGGCCGCGGGCAATTTCGCTGCGCACGAATTCCGGGGTGATTTCTTCCGGGATGCTGGCACCGAAGTTCTGGCCGGGGTGCTGGCGGCCGAGCAACTTGGCCATTTTCTCGCCCATCGGGCCCGTATTCTTCAGGCTTTCCATGTAGGCGCGGCGATTGTTGTTTTCGCGGATGGCGACGTATTCCATCTCCGGCGTGATGATGCCCTGGCGGGCGTAGTGCATCTGGCTGACGTTCTTGCCGGCCTTGGCGCGCAGCGGCTTCCTGTGCAACCCGGGGAAGCGCAGTTCGTCGAGGGATTTGTCGTCGGCCCGTTTCTGGCCGAATTCGGAGCTCAGGCCGGGCAGTTCCTCGACGTCGCCACGTTCGGCGATCCAGGCGGCGCGCAGCGCGGGCAGGCCGGAACGGATGTCGATCTTGGCCGCCGGGTCGGAGTAGGGGCCGGAACAGTCGTACACGTAGATCGGCGGGTTCTTTTCGCCACCGAAGGCGGTCGGCGTGTCGTCCTGCGAGATTTCGCGCATCGGGACGCGGATGTCGGGGCGGCTGCCCTCGATATAGACCTTGCGCGAATTCGGCAGCGGCTGGACAGCGGCCGCGTCCACATGGGCGTTGGCTGCGAGAAATTGTTCGGTGGCGTTCATGGTTCTTCCTTGCGTGGGTGCAACGGGGTAAGACGGGCAAGGAGCGATCAGGTTCCGCGAGTGCGAAATTCGTTTCCCTACGACGGCATGACCCGGTCAGGTTCGAAGGGTTTTTCTCAGCCCTGGGCTTGCCGGGCACCCCTAACGAGTGGGTCGCAAGTTACTGGAAACACAGGCAAAATGCAAGGAACGCCATTCTGCGCTCAAGATTTCTCGAATCTGGTCGAAATAACGTTACCAAGCGCCAGAATTCAAACGAAAAAGATCAAAGGGGTTTCAGATGCGTCTTCTCACCATTGCCGCCGTCCTGCTCAGCCTGCCCTTCGCGGCCGGTGCAGCGCCGACTTGGCAGACCATTTCCTCCGAGCCGGGCAAGAAGATCGAGCTCGACCGCACCAGCATCAAGCGCGAAGACGGCGACAAGGTGCAGGCACTGGCCCGCGTCATCCTCGACAAGGAGCTGATCGATCAAAAAACCGGCAATGGCTACCGCTTCATCGAGGCCACCACCCGCTACGACTGTGCCGGGCGCAATGCCAGCACACTCAAGCGCGTCCTCAAGAAGGGCGAAGGCGATGTGGTCCGGGAAGAAAACCTGAAGAGTCCCGACCTGCCGGTACGCAGCGGCACGCTCGACGACAAGGTCCTGCGCGAAGTCTGCCGGCCGCAGAAGGAAAGCGCTGCCGAACTCGCGCAAAAGGCCAACGAAGCCGCCGGCCAGCTGAAACAGGCCAACGACGCCATGCTCCAGAAGGAACTGGCCAAGACGGAAAAGCCCGCTGCCGCGATCAAGGCTGCCGACCAGGGCCATGCCGCGGAAGCAACCAAGGTGTCGGAAAGCAGTCCGATTCCGTCGATCCGGCCGAATCTGAAGGCCGCCGCCGAAGCTGCCAAGGAAGCCCCCGCCAAGCAGGCTGCACCAGCCCCGGCAGCGCATGCAGCTCCCGCAGCGCATGCTGCACCGGCGGCCCATGCGGCACCGGCGCCTGTCGCACCCAAAGCCGCCATGGTCGTCGTGCACAGCACGGCCGCAGCCCCCAAGGCGAAAAAGGCGGCGAAGCAGGAAGGCTACATGCTGGAAATCGCGCACAGCGAACCGGCCGTGCAACACGCCCACATTCACTGGGATTACGAAGGTGCCGGCGGCCCGGAAAACTGGTCCAAGCTCGATCCGAAAAATACGGCCTGTGCCATCGGCCAGCGCCAGTCACCGATCGACATCAGGGACGGCATCAAGGTTGACCTCGAACCGATCAAGTTCAACTACCGCCCGTCGACTTTCCGTATCGTCGATAACGGCCATACCGTGCAGGTTGCCGTCGCTGACAGCTCGATCTCGCTGACCGGCAAGACCTACGAACTGGTGCAATTCCACTTCCACCGTCCGTCGGAAGAAAAGGTCAATGGCCAGCGTTTCGACATGGTCGCCCACCTGGTGCACAAGTCCGACGAAGGCCAGCTCGCCGTCGTTGCCGTGCTGCTTGAGCGGGGCAATGAAAACCCCTTCATCCAGACCCTGTGGAACAACATGCCGCTGGAAAAGAACGCCGAAGTGTTGCCGCCCGATCTGGCCATCGACCCGGCCACGCTGCTCCCGTCGAACCGCAGCTATTACACCTACATGGGTTCGCTGACCACGCCGCCCTGCTCGGAAGGCGTGCTGTGGCTGGTCATGAAGCAGCCGGTGCAGGTTTCGGCCGAGCAGATCAACATCTTCAGCCGGCTCTACAAGAACAACGCCCGCCCGATCCAGCCGGCAGCCGGCCGTCTGATCAAGGAAGGTCGTTGACCTGAAACAAACGGCGGTGGTAACTTAATGACCGATCAGTCATTAAGTTACCCATGTCCGTTACCGCACCCCGCAAACGCCGCAAGGAAGCCCGTCCCGCCGAATTGACGGCTGCCGCACTCGGGCTTTTTGTTGAAAAGGGCTTCGCCGCCACCCGCCTTGAAGATGTCGCCGCCCGCGCCGGGGTTTCCAAGGGCACGCTCTATCTCTATTTCGACAGCAAGGAAGCCTTGTTCAAGGCGGTGATCCAGGAAGGCATCATCCCGGTGATGCTGGAGAATGAGGAAATTGCCGCCCGCCATACCGGCTGCAGTTTCGAATTGATGGAAAAACTGCTCGCCAACTGGTGGAGCAAGATCGGGCAAACCGATTTCGCCGGCATTCCCAAGCTGATGGTGGCCGAAGCGCGCAACTTCCCGGAAGTCGCCCAGTATTACTACGAAAACGTCATCCGCCGCGGGCGGGCACTGGTCGGTGCAGCGCTGGAGCGCGGCATGGCCAGCGGCGAATTCCGCCAGCTGGACGTTGAAACAAGCATCGACGTGATCATCGCCCCCATCCTGATGCTGCTGATCTGGCGTTTTTCGCTGGGCTGCTGCCAGAGCGCCGAGGGCGACCCGCAACTTTATCTGCAGATTCATATCGACCTGCTGCGGCAGGGCCTGCGCAGGCTAGCCCCGGAGACTCAGGTATAATTTTGCTTTGTCGGAATCACTATATTAGCTTGTGCTAATATTAAGCCTGCGGAGAACCCCAATGAATATCGAGCAAGCACGCTTCAACATGATCGAACAGCAGATCCGGCCCTGGGAGGTTCTGGATCCGCAGGTTCTTGACCTGCTTTTTGTCGTCAAGCGCGAGGATTTCGTGCCTGCGGCCTATCGCAACCTGGCTTTCGCCGACATGGAAATCCCGCTCGGCAGCGGTCAGGTCATGCTGGCACCGCGCGTCGAAGCCAAGCTGCTGCAGGAACTGGGCGTAAAGAAAACCGACAAGGTTCTCGAAATCGGTACCGGCAGCGGTTACATGGCTGCCCTGCTGGCCGCCCGCGCCGAACACGTCGTCAGCGTCGAATGCCGCCCGGAGCTGGCCGAAATGGCGCGTCAGAATCTCGAACGCGCCGGCATCAGCAATGTCTCGATCGAAGTCTGCGATGGCGCCAACGGCTTTTCCGGCCGCGGCCCCTACGACGCGATTGTCGTTTCCGCCTCTGTTCCGGCCGTTCCGGAAGCCCTGCTCAAGCAACTGCGCGTCGGTGGCCGCCTGGCCATCACGGTCGGCGAAGCGCCGGTCATGGAAGCCCAGCTGATCACCTGTACCGCTGACGGCATCTACAACACGGTCAACCTCTTCGAAACTGTCATTCCGGCGCTGGATGGTACGCCAGCCAAGGCCAACTTCACGTTCTGATGAATCAACTCTCACCCCGCCAACTCGCAGAATGGCTGGCCGATGCCAGCCGCCCGCAACCCTTGTTGCTCGACGTACGCGAGGCGTGGGAGTTCGAGCATTGCCATCTGGCCGACTCGCTGCACATTCCGATGCATGTGGTGCCGGCCCGTTGTGAAGAGTTGAGTCCGGAGCGCGACATCGTCGTGATCTGTCATCACGGTGGCCGCAGCATGCAGGTTGCCATGTTCCTGGAACGCCGGGGTTATGGCGCCGTTCATAACCTGTCGGGGGGTGTCGACGCCTGGGCAACCGATGTCGACCCCAGCCTTCGCCGCTATTGAGGGAATGATGAAAAAACTTGCCTGGCTGATTGTTTCTCCACTGTTCGCGTCGCCGCTCTTCGCGGCCGACCTGATGCAGGTGTATCGCACGGCACAGGATAACGACCCGACCTTTGCCGCCGCGCGCTCGGTACTCGATGCCGGCCGCGAAAAGGCACCGCAAGGCCGGGCCGGCCTGCTGCCCAGCCTGTCGCTGTCGGGCAACACGACCTGGAACGACAATGAGATCAGCCAGCATGGTGGCGGCACGCTGTCCAAGCCGCGCTACAACTCGAACGGTTACCAGCTGACCCTTTCCCAGCCGCTGTTCCGCTGGCAGAACTGGGTTACCTACGACCAGGCCAAGATCCAGGTCGTCCAGGCCGAAGTCAATTTCACGCAGGCCAGACAGGATCTGATCCTGCGCGTCGCCCAGGCATATTTCGACGTCAATTACGCGACCGAAAACCTCAAGGCGGTGAAGGCCAACAAGAGCGCCATCGGTCAACAGCTCGAATCGGCCAAAAAGAACTTCGAGGTGGGCACGGCCACCATCACCGACACGCATGAAGCACAGGCCCGCTTCGACCTCGCCTCGGCGCAGGAAATCTCTGCCGAAAGCGATCTCGAGGTCAAACAGCATGCGCTGGCCGCCATTCTCGGCAAGGAACCCGGCCTGCTCGCCGTCGTCCGCAAGGATGCGCCGCTGACGCCGCCGCAGCCGAACGACATGAGCCAGTGGGTCGCCGCTGCCGAAAAGGACAGCCTCGCCGTCCAGGTGCAGCAGGCCAATGCCGACATCGCCGCGCGTGAACTGGACAAGCAGCGCGCCGGTCACTATCCGACGCTGGACCTGGTGGCCAACAAGGGCTATTCCAAGTCGTTTCTCCAAACCTACGGTGGTGCCTACGACACCGACTTCCAGAACATCGGCCTGCAACTGAACATCCCGCTCTTCCAGGGCGGTCTGGTCGTTTCCCGCCAGCGCGAGGCAGCCGCCAACCGCAACGCCGCCGAATCGAGCCTGGAAGCGACGCGCCGCGGCGCGGCCCTGTCTGCCCGCCAGTATTACCTCGGCGTGGTCAATGGTCTGGCGCAGGTGCGCGCCCTGCAGGCGGCACTGGTGTCATCGCAATCTGCGCTGGAATCGAACAAGCTGGGCTATGAAGTCGGCGTGCGCATCAATATCGATGTGCTCAATGCCGAGAATCAGGTCTACGTGACCCGCCGCGATCTGGCCAAGGCCACGCTCGACACGCTGATGGCGCAACTGCGTCTGAAGGCTGCCGTCGGCGCACTCGGCGACGACGACGTCGCCCAGATCAACAGCCTGCTCGACCCGTCCAGCGCGCAATAAGCTCCAGGGTGCGCAAGGCCGCACCCTGATGCGCCGCCGCAAAGCGGCTCGCCGACTGGCGCATCAGCACCAGCTCATCACTATCCTGCAATAAACCGGCAACCGCCTCGCCCAATGCCGCCGGGCTGTCGACACGGCGTGCCGCGCCGGCGGCGATGGCATCTTCGGTCGCCTGCAGGAAATTGAAGGTATGCGGCCCGACCACCACCGGACAGCCGCAGGCGGCCGCCTCGATCAGGTTCTGCCCGCCAAGCGGCAACAGGCTGCCGCCGATGAAGGCGAGATCGGCCAGCGCGTAGTAAGCCGCCATCTCGCCCATGCTGTCGCCGAGCCAGACCTGCGTTGCGGCCGTGGGCAGACCTTCGCTACGACGTACGCAGCTCAGCCCTTGTCTGGCCAGCAAACCGGCCACCTCGCTGAAGCGCTGCGGATGACGTGGCACCAGCACGAGCAGGGCATTCGGCACGCCGACGCGTGACCATGCCTCCAGCACCAGTTCTTCCTCGCCTTCGCGCGTGCTCGCCGCCAGCCAGACCGGGCGCGACCCGATGGCGCGCCGCCATTCCGCACCGAGCGCCAGCTTTTCCGCCGCCGGCGTGACGTCGAATTTGAGGTTGCCGCAGACGTCGACCGTTGTAGCGCCAAGCGCCGCGATCCGTTCGGCGTCACCCGGCGTCTGCGCGGCAACCCCGGCCAGCGCGGCAAAGGCCGGCCGTACCAGGCTGTCGAGCTTGCCGTAACCGCGTGCCGAACGCTCGGACAACCGGGCATTGGCGAGCATGACCGGGACCCGGTGATGCAACGCGGCACGCAGCAGGTTGGGCCAGATCTCGGTTTCCATCAGCACACCGAAGGCCGGCGAAAAGTGCGAAAAAAAGCGGTCGACCGCACCGGGATAGTCGTAGGGCAGGTAAGCCTGGATGACGCGCTCGCCATAGACCTCCTGCCCGGTCGCACGCCCGGTCGGCGTCATCCCGGTGAGCAGGATGCGGTGTTCCGGCCAGCGTGCCAGCAGGCCCTCGATCAAAGGCTGTGCGGCGCGCGTTTCGCCGACCGACACGGCATGCACCCAAATCAGGCCTTGCGGCGGCGTCGACCGGTAGAAACCGTAGCGCTCGCGCAAATGGTGCAGATACTCGGGTTGCTTGCGGGCGCGCCAGAGCAGGCGCAGCCAGATCAGCGGCGTGATCAGGTAGAGGATCAGGGAATACAGCGAGCGGGCCATCAGCCGAGCACCGGCTGCAGTTCGGCGAGCACGGCGGCGACTTCGGGAATCTGCGCCTTGCCACCGAGGTTGCGGCAAAAGCCGGTGCCGAGCACGCCGGTCAGGCCGGGATCGGTTGCGGTGTACAGCGCCACGGTCGGGATATCCAGCGCCACGGCGAGGTGGGTCAGGCCGGTATCGACACCGATCGCGGCGCGCGCGCCGGCCAGTACCGCGGCCAGATCCGGGATATACATCGGCGGTGCGGCGACGGCACCGGGAATGCCGGCCACCAGCCGGGCGGCCCGCTCGCGTTCGGGCTGCGTACCGGCCGGCAGCACGGCGCGGATGCCCTGCGCGTGCAAGGTGCGGCCGAGTTCCAGCCAGTGTTCGTCGGGCCACAGCTTGTCGTCGCGACTGGTCGCGGTCAGGAAGACGACGTAAGGCGCGGGCGGCAGCCAGTCGGCAGCGGACGGCGCCACCGCGATGCCGTAATCCGGACCGTCTTCGACGGCGTAACCGAGTGCCGCACCGACCAGCTGGCGATTGCGCACCACCGCGTGCAGATCGCGGGAAATGCTGAAGTGCTGGCCATAGAGACTGGCCGCGAGCGGCTCGCGCGCCGAATCGGCAGCGTAGCCGGCGAGCGGACCGCGCGCCCGGCGGGCGATGAAGGCGCTCTTGACCAGGCCCTGCGTGTCGATCACCAGATCGTAGCGCTCGCGCTGGATGAGCTGGCCGAACACCGAAATCTCGCGCCAGGTCGCGCCGCTCAAGAGCTTCTTGCGCCAGCGCCGGATGGCGACCGGAATCACCTGATCGACCGCCGGATGCAGGCGAGGGATAGCGGCGAAATTCTCCTCCACGCACCAGTCGACCGTTGCGGCGGGGAAATTGCGGCGGATGTCGCTGACCACGGGCAGATTGTGGATGACGTCGCCGAGCGAGGAAGTTTTCACGAGCAGAATGCGCATCGGCAGATAAAATGACGTCTTTTCAAAGTCGCCATTATAAATGCCCGCTTCGCGCCAGCCGCTATCCGTTGCCATCATCACGCTCAATGCGGCAACACAGCTTGAAGCCTGCCTGAACAGCGCCCGCTTCGCCGACGAGATCGTCGTCGTCGATTCCGGCAGCACGGACGGCACGCGCGAACTCGCCGAACGCCATGGCGCCCGCGTCATCGATCAGGACTGGCTGGGCTTCGGGCCGCAGAAGCAGTTCGCCGTCGATGCCGCCGCCCACGACTGGGTGCTCTGCCTCGATGCCGACGAGCGCGTCACGCCGGAACTGCAGGCCGCCATCGAAAAGGCCCTTGTCGCACCGTCGACCGCTGCCTACCGCTTCGCGCGCTGCAACCGTTTTCTCGGCCGCTACCTGCGCTACGGCGAAGGCTATCCGGACTGGAGCCTGCGCCTGTTCGACCGACGCCAGGCACGCTGGTCGGATGACGCCGTGCACGAAAAGATCATCACCAACGCCAGCGTCGGCACGCTGACCGGCGACCTGCTGCACGACTCGGCCGAAACGCTGGCCGCCTATCTCGCCAAGCAGAACCGCTACACCACGCTGGCCGCCGAGATGGCGCTGGCCGCCGGCAAGCGCACCGGCTTTGCGCGCATCGCGCTCAGCCCGCTGGTGCGCTTCATCAAGTTCTACTTCATCCGCCAGGGCTTCCGCGATGGTCTGCCCGGGCTGATTCACATCGCCATCGGCTGTTTCAACAGCTTCATGAAATATTCCAAGATGCTGGAGCGCAGGAACGACTCTGCTGCGCTGCGGTAAAATCCCGACTTTCCCTCGCAGGATCCTGAACATGAAAATTCTCGTCACCGGCGCGGCCGGGTTTATCGGCATGAGCACCGCCCTGCGCCTGCTGGCGCGTGGCGACGAAGTGGTCGGCATCGACAACCTCAACGACTACTACGAAGTCTCGCTCAAGGAAGCACGTCTGGCGCAATTGCAGCCGCACGCCAACTTCCGCTTCATCAAGCTCGACATCGCCGACCGCCCGGGCATCGAGAAGCTGTTCGCCGACGAGAAGTTCGATCGCGTCATCCACCTCGCCGCCCAGGCCGGCGTGCGCTACTCGATCAAGAATCCGCACGCCTACGTGGACAGCAACCTGGTCGGTTTCGTGAACATCCTCGAAGGCTGCCGCCACAACAAGGTGCAGCACCTGGTCTATGCCTCCAGCTCCAGCGTCTATGGCGGCAACACCAAGATGCCGTTCTCCGAGCACGACAGCGTCGACCACCCGGTCAGCCTGTATGCCGCGACCAAGAAGGCCAACGAGCTGATGGCGCACACCTACAGCCACCTCTACGGCCTGCCCACCACCGGCCTGCGCTTCTTCACGGTCTATGGCCCGTGGGGCCGCCCGGACATGTCGCCGTTTCTTTTCGCCGGCGCCATCCTCAACGACCGGGCGATCGACGTCTTCAACCACGGCAACATGCAGCGCGATTTCACCTATATCGACGACATCGTCGAAGGCGTCATCCGCACCATGGACCGCGTCGCCGAACCGAATCCCGGCTACGTGCCGGACGAGGCCGATCCGGCCACCAGCAACGTGCCCTATCGCGTCTTCAACATCGGCAACAACGATCCGGTGCAACTGCTCGACTTCATCGGCGCCATCGAAACCGGCATCGGCAAGAAGGCCGAGAAGCGCCTGCTGCCGATGCAGGACGGCGATGTCCCGGCGACCTATGCTGATACCGCGCTGCTCAACGAATGGGTCGGCTTCGCGCCGTCCACCCCTATCCAGGAAGGCGTCAATCGTTTCGTCGCCTGGTATCGGGCTTACTACAGGATCTAGCTGTTAGTGATTAGCTGCTAGCAAAACCTACCCCTCTAAAACCCTAACATCCAAAAGCTGACAACTAATATGTGTGGAATCGTCGCGGCAGCAGCCGGCAGCAATATCGTAGGCACCCTCGTTGAAGGCCTGAAAAAGCTCGAATACCGGGGTTACGACTCGGCCGGGCTGGCCGTGATCGGCGCCGGTGGCATCGAGCGCGTGCGCTCGACCGGCCGCGTCGCCGAACTCGAAGCCGCCGCGGCCGGCACCAGCGCCGTGACCGGCATTGCCCACACGCGCTGGGCGACACACGGCGTGCCGAGCGAGCGCAATGCCCATCCGCATGTCTCGGGCAGCATTGCCGTCGTGCACAACGGCATCATCGAGAATTACGAAAGCCTGCGCCGCGAACTGAGCGCTCAGGGCTACGTGTTCACCTCGGACACCGACACCGAAAGCATCGCCCATCTGGTCGAAGCGACGCTGAAGAGCGAACCCGACCTGTTCAAGGCGGTGCAGCTCGCCTGCCGCCGCCTGGTTGGCGCCTTTGCCATTGCCGTGATCGACGCCAAGCAACCGGGCAAGGTCATCGTCGCCCGCGAAGGCTCGCCGCTGCTGCTCGGCGTTTCCGAAACCGGCAACTACGCCGCCTCCGACGCCTCGGCCCTGCTCCAGGTGACGCGCAACATGGTCTACCTGGAAAACGGCGATATTGCCGAGTTGACCGCTAGCAGCGTCAACATCGCCCGCCTCGACGGCACGCCGGTCGAACGGCCGGTGCATGTCTCGCAACTCTCCGCCGCTGCCGTCGAACTCGGCAACTACCAGCACTACATGCAGAAGGAAATCTTCGAGCAGCCGGAAGCGCTGGCCAACACCCTCGAAATGATCGGCGGCAGCAAGAGCATCCAACCCGGGATCTTCGGTGCCGACGCCGCGGCCCTGCTCGCCGACGTCGATTCCATCCTGATCCTCGCCTGCGGCACCAGCAGCCATTCCGGCTACACCGCCCGCTACTGGCTCGAAGCCATCGCCGGCGTGCCGTGCAATGTCGAAATCGCCAGCGAATACCGCTACCGCACCTCGGTGCCCAACCCGCGCCAGCTCATCGTCGCCATCTCGCAGTCCGGCGAAACCGCCGACACGCTGGCCGCACTGCGCCACGCCAAGTCGCTCGGCCAGACCAAGACGCTGGCCATCTGCAACGTGCCGGAATCGGCCATCGTGCGCGAATGCGCGCTGCGCTTCATCACCCGCGCCGGCCCGGAAATCGGCGTCGCCTCGACCAAGGCCTTCACCACCCAGCTCGCCGCGCTCTTCCTGCTCGTGCTGGTGGCTGCCAAGGTCAAGGGTCGCCTGAGCGCCGAACAGGAAGCCGCCTACCTCGACCAGCTGCGCCACCTGCCGGTAGCGGTGCACAAAGTTTTGCAGCTCGAAACCGAGATCGTCGCCTGGTCCAAGCATTTTGCCGACAAGCACCACGCATTGTTCCTCGGGCGCGGTCGGCATTACCCGATCGCCATGGAAGGTGCGCTCAAGCTCAAGGAAATCTCCTACATCCACGCCGAAGCCTACCCGGCCGGCGAGCTCAAGCACGGGCCGCTGGCGCTGGTCGACGCCAACATGCCGGTCATTTCGGTGGCACCGAACGACCAGCTGCTCGACAAGCTCAAATCCAATCTCAAGGAAGTCCAGGCGCGCGGCGGCGAACTCTACGTCTTCGCCGATGCCGATTCGGAAATCCAGGCTTCGGAAGGCGTGCACATCCTGCGCCTGCCGGAACACTACGGCGAACTGTCGCCGATCCTGCACGTGATCCCGCTGCAGCTGCTTTCGTATCACGTAGCGCTGGTCAAGGGCACGGATGTGGACAAGCCGCGCAACCTCGCCAAGTCGGTCACCGTCGAGTAAATCGGCCGCAATGAGCGATAACACTTGGCAGGCCTGGTTTGACGGTGCGACCAAGCACAGCAACCCCGGCCTGCGCGGCATCGGCGCCGTGCTCAAGGGCCCGGCCGGCGAGGTCGTCGAGATCGCCCAGGAAATCGGCGAAGGCACCAACAACGAAGCGGAATACTGCGCGCTGATGGCGGTGCTCGACGCCGCCGTCGACGCCGGCGTGCAGGACCTGGTCGTCTATGGCGACAGCCAGCTGGTGATCAAGCAGGTCAATGGCGAATGGCTGATCAACTCGCAAAGCCTGGTACCGCTCTGCAAGACGGTGCGCGAACTGCGGGCGCAGATCGCCAGGGTCCGCTTGTGCTGGATTCCGCGCGAGGAAAACGGCGAAGCCGACGCCCTCTCCAAGTGCGCCATCGGAATTGCCGCCCCCGTAGCGGTCGACCGCTCGGTATGGATGAAAATCACCGAAATCGGCAAACCCTTCGGCCTCTCCGGCGTCGCCCTCGGCAAACGCATGGATGCCGCCAAACTGCGCGAAAACGGCAAACCCACCCAGCTCGCCCTGGAAAAAGGCTGCGCGCTGCGCGTCGAAAACAACTTCGGGCATGAAGATTTCTGGCACCGGAAACTGCTGCCGGCGGCGCTGAAAGAGGCGATGTTGCTGGATTGAGGAAGGCGGGAATCAGCCAGGAGCGGTCCCTGGATAAATTCGCCCAAACCCGTCTTTGCAATGGCACTTGCCGAAAATGACAATCGCGTGCATTACAGGCAGAATCGGGAAAAGGGGATGTAACCATGCCGCGTTTGACTGCCATCTATTCTCATAAATACTGCCCGGAATTCGCCGAAAGCTCCGTAGAGCCTTACATCCGGAATGTCGCGTTATCCAGCGTATACGGCGCCGAGCCAGCGTATACATCAAAAATGCCGTCTACTTCACGTTAGAAGCTCACCATGGCACGACGGAAGGAACTCAAAAACATCGCATCCGGGTTGTATGGTTCGTTCATAAGCCGCAACAACGATGTAGGTGGCTATTGGGGCATTGGAAAGCTGTGTCTTCTTGCGCAACAAAGTGGCGTGCAAATAGTTCGCCTTGATCTTGTTGCGAAATCAATTACCCCAGCGAGTTCAGAGTTTTCAAAACTGGTTTTTGGCTACAGTTCAATCCTGAAAAATCATCTTTCTGCGGTGGGCATTCCGGAAAACTGGTTGGCCTCGGCGATCATTGAGCTCGATTTCAAGCCAGAGCATCCTTCCGGAAAGCACATTCCAATTGCAACGTGGGGTAGTCTATTCAAGCTCATGGTGAACATAGCAGACGACATGAAGAAGAATCACACCATTTCTGGGCACAGCTACTGCGGCCCACATAACCCGAGAAAGGAATCCAAAAGTGCAGGCACAGAACGCTTCTAACCCGGCGCTCAACCTCGCTCCTTTCAGTCGCTGGACACTGCGCGATAAAGCCGCGCAGCGCCGGTTAGCTCTACGTTGGGCGGCACATCAATGACCCACATTGACGTCTTAACGCCACGGCTCCGTGAAGCCTTGTCTGAAATTGAAGCCGCTGGCTTCGTAGCACCCGCTGACGCCGCGCGCGGTAGGTGCTTCTCGGCATACACAACCTCCTCTGAGTGGCTAGGGGAAGTCGGGGTATCCGTCACAGAGCTACTTGCCACTTATGGAGCATCAATTCCGGCGTCCACTCGAGAAAAACTCAAAGCATGTCTCAATGAGGTAGCTAAGGTATGGCCAACGTTTCGAGCCAGTTAAGACTTCTGCCGCCCAACCCTCCGCTCCAGCCGACCGTCAAAAAGCTGCGCTTTTTGCCGTCGGCTGAGCTTCCACGTTAGGCATCGTGAAACCAACCCTGCGCCATCTCGCCATCGCCGTTGGAGGCATTGCAGCAATTGCAAGCAGCCTCTTTCTTCTCTATGTCTGGACGGTAGGACAGAACGAAGACCTGCACTCGCGTTTCACGCAAACCTTGCGTGTCGAGAAGTCAAAGAGCGATCAGGCCCCGATTGAAGAAGATCCACTCATCAGGTTCGTAGTCAACCGTCTGATACCCGAGGAGAACGCAGCCGAGATTTCCGTCCTACTCATCCTTGATACGCACTCACCCTCGGGGGAGGACCTGAGGACCAGCGCCGGCAGTTTGACAGCACAGGCTGAAGACGGATCGTCCGCCGAGTTATATGCTGCGCACGTCGAGACCGAGGCACTCTCCGCGGCAAAGTTCAGGTCAGGCCACAAAGACGCGATCTCTCGCTCACCTAGGTCATCCTTTCCAACCTTTACTTCAATCGACGCGTTCCCGTTCGATAGAGTCTCCCTGCGTCCGATGTTTAGGCTAACCGATGAAAACAATCGCTGGCTACGGCATCGCGTTGAAGTGCAGAAAGCGTTTCCTGGTCGGCACATGTCAGTTCGTTGGGACCACGGTGGTGTGATCATCGAGTTTGCCCGAAGCAACCTCGAGATAGTCTATGTGTTGGGGGTGTCAGTCGTCTTCTTGATTGCCACGGTCGCTGTGTTTGTTGGAAGCATCCTCCGTAGGAGTTCAGCAACGGGTCTAGAGAGCATGCTCTCAGTTGCTGGTCTTCTCGTTGCAGCAGCCGGCTACAGGGAGATCCTCGGGGTCGCCAAGCTGCCATCGACGTCGATGCTTGAAATACTCGTTCTCGGCATACCCATACTTCTTCTGGCAATCAGCTTGCTGTTGTCCGCCTTCCGGACCTTCAGTGCAAACGATGCCTAACCCCTCGTTCCAGCCGACCGTCAAAAAGCTGCGCTTTTTGCCGTCGGCTGAGCTAGCACGTTGGGCCCCTCAATATGCATCGTAAATTGGAATCGCCAGAATTTCTCCAAGGGCTTGGTCGGTTGGTAGTCGACTTTGGCTTCATGGAAAGCGCCCTGCGAAGTGTAATCATCGTCCTAGCGCGAGATCATCACTTGGCCAAGGCATTGGTTCCGCCGGGAAATACGGTGTCTCAGAATCTTGAATTACTTCGACGCATCTGTACTCATAAAGTCCGAGAAGAAGCTCTTCCCAACTGGCTTGGCGCTATTGACGATCTGAGATTGCTGTTCGAGGAAAGAAACAAGATTTTTCACGGCTTGTTTTATGAAGATGCAGATCGGCTAGTACTGTCGCGGGTGAGAAAAGGGAAAGGCCAACGGGCGGATCTACCTACCGACTTCGAGGTCGAAGATGACTTCGTTCCTGCCCTTCATGAGAGGCTTAACAACAGGCGGCGGCAGTTGATGGACTTTTGTGATGACTACCACTCCAGTGAGGATGGTCCAGCACATCCACCCTCTCAAGACACTCATCCAAGTCTGTCATACGGAAGATGAGTGGCCCAACCCATCATTCGAGCGACCTGCGCAAAAAGCCGCACAGGCCGGTGAATTCAAACGTTCCTGAACATCCGCTTACCCAACCGGCCTATACCCGCAACGGGTCGAAGCCCCCCTCACCACTTCCCCTCCAGCGCCAGCATCACCGTCCTTACGCCGCGCGCAGTCGGATTCAGCGACCATGAGGCGGCACCGGCGTAGGCTTCCTGCTGCTGGCGGGTGTCGGTTTTCAGCAGGTTCTGGCCGGAGAGGCGCAGGTTGAGCGTCGGGGTCAGGCGGCGCAGCAGGTAGGCGTCGAGGATGGTCCGGTCGCGCGTCACGTAGTTCTGTTCGTTTTCCACCACGGTACGGACCTTGGCGAAATATTGGACGGAAGCGCCGAAGCCGAATTCGCCCAGAGTCTGGTCGTAGCCGGCGCTCAGCTGGTAGCGCGGCGTTTCGCGGGCGGCGCGGGTGATGCCGAGGCGCTCGTCGTCGACGCGACTGCGCGGCAGCGTGAAGTGGCCGCGGAAGGTGGCGCCGCGCCAACCCAGCGTGTCGGCGCGCAGCTTGCCGTCGAGTTCGACGCCCCAGTGCTGCGCCGTGCCTTCGTTCCACGGCCGTTCGACCCAGCGCGCGCCTTCCTGCGTGACACGGCGCTCGATGAAATCGCTGGTCTGGCGGGCGTAGAAATTCAGGCCGAAGACGCCGATGTCCTTGGGCAGGTAATGCTCGATGACCGCCTCGAAATTGATGCTGCGCTCGGCCTTGAGATCGGGATTGCCGCGCCGGTCGGGTTCGAGCGGCGAGTTGGCGCTGACGCTGAACACCGGCTGGTTGGTGATTTCCTCAAGCTTGGGCGCCTTCAGGCCGGTACCCAGCGAACTGCGCAGCACCCAGCGCTCGACCGGCTCCCAGCGCACGGCGAGCGAGGGCAGCAGGCTGCGGTAGCGCTGCTCATTGCCGTCGGCGGCATAGTTGATCGCTTCGCCGCGCAGGCCGCCGGTCAGGGTCAGCGCCGCATTCGGGCTCCATTCATCCTGCACCCAGGCCGTCCATTGGCGATCCCAGGCGCGGTGTCTTTCGTTGCCGCTGCTGCCGCTCAGGCTGTCTTCGCGGTCATGCCCGGCGCCTTCGAGCGAGGCGGCGAGCAAATGCTGGCCGACCGGACGGTCGACGCGCAGCGCACCGCCAAAATCCTGCTCCTGCCGGTTGCGCTGTTCGTTGCTGCGCGTTTTGATGCCGGCCTGGCTGACGAAGGTGCGCGTCACGTCGGATTCGCGCTCGCCGTCGGAATAGTTGAGGCGGGCGGAATACTTGCTGCCGTCGCGCACCATCTCGCCATCGGCGCGGATGCGGTTGAAACTGGTGGTGCTCGTTTCATCGTCGTGGCGATGACCGCCATTGGCCGGCACGGCGGCATCGTTGCGCCACATGTCGGTCTCGGTCCGGCCGTAGGCGCGGAACAGGCTGGGCGCGACGGTAAGGCTGTCGTTGCCCGACTTCCAGAGCAGGCGCGGCGAGAAGACGAACTCGTTGATCGTGGTCAGGCTCTTGTCTTCATCGGTCTGACGCGTGCCGGTGCTGTCGCTGCGCTCGACGCGGCGCGCCGAGGGCATCGCGTGATAGTTGGCAGTCAGCGGCAGCATCCAGGAGAAGCCGCTGTCGCCGCCGCCCAGGCTCAGCGAGAACTGGGCGTTCGGCTCGTCGTTGCGCACGCCGAGCGCGATCTTCAGGGCGGTCGACGCCTTGGAACGGGCCTTTTTGAAAACCAGATTGACCGATACCGGCGCCGAACCGCCGAATTCGGCCGAGGCGCCGCGCACGATCTCGACGCGCTCCAGCTCGGTCGAAGGCAGGCGGCCGACCATGGCCTGCGCCATGCGTGCATTGCCGGCGACGCGCTCGCCATCGATGAAGATCTGCACCGAATCGCGCGTCATGCCGCGCGCCCGCATCGCCATCGAGCCATCCGCCCCCGGCGTGCCGGCATCGACGCCGGGCAGCTTGCCCATCACGTCGCTGATGGTCAGCGCCCCCATGTTGGCGATTTCGCGGCTCTCGATGACGACCTTTTGCGTCGCCGCCTGGCGACGTTCACTGACGTCATCGGCGCCGGCCGTGACCTGGACTTCGGCCAGGACCTTGTCTTCGGCATGGAGCGGCAGGGCGAGGCCGAGCGGCAGGAAGAGCGGGAGGAAACGGAGGGATGCCATGGGATTCCGGAGAAAGGAGGTCAAACGATGAGAAAGCTGAGCTGGCGCACGCCAACCAGCACGAGCAGGCCGGCGCTCAATTGCTCGATGCGCTGGCGCCAGGGACCAAGCTGGAGGCGCAGCCGGCTGCCGAAATACGCCACGCCAAGGCCATAGACCAGCGAGGGCACGACGATGGCGCCGAGCCCGAAGCACAGGCCGAGCAGCAGCCCACTGAACGCCGCGCCCGAGGCGGCGGCGGAAAACAGCACGATGCCGAGCGGCGCACAGGGCGTCAGCGCCATGCCGACGCCCATCAGGAACAGGCCGCCGGGCAGCAGCGGGCGCGGCTCGGCGGCAGAAAAGCGGCGTAGCGGCAGGTCGACCGGTGCGCCCGACCCGGCCGCGGTGCACAGCGGTCGACGCCGCCAGAACAGCGAAATTCCCACCATCAGCGCCGCCGTGCCGATCAGCAGATGCAGCAGGGATGCCGTCGCCAGGCCGTCCTTGAGAAAATGCCCGGCGCCGCCGGCCAGCGCGCCGAAGCCGGCATAGCCGGCGAGCCGGCCGAGGGCCAGCGGCAGCACGACACGCCAGGAACGCCGCCAGTCGAAATCGCGTGCGAGAAAGACCGGCCCGAGATAGGGCAGACAGCTGACCAAACAAGGCCCGAGCCCGTAGACCAGGCCCAGCGCCAGCGCCATCGGCAGGCCGACGATGGTTTCGACATCCATCATCCGGCGTTCTCCGCCAGCCAGTCGTTGCGCGCCAGGATGGCGGCGCCGAAGGCGGTCGTCGTCTGCGGATATTCGGGCACCAGCAGCTCGCGCCCGAGTTCGTCCTGGATGGCGGCAACCAGACCCTTGTTGAGCGCCGGTCCACCGTCGAAATAGACGCGATCCTCGATGCCGACGCGCTTCGCCAGACGCACCGTGCGCGAGGCGATCGAATAGTGGATGCCGGCGATGATCTCCGGCTTGCCATGGCCATTGGCGAGCAGGCCGATGATTTCGGATTCGGCAAAGACCGTGCAGGTGCTGTTGATGTTGAGCGGCGCCGCATCGCCCTGAAAGTGGTAATCGCCCAGTTCTTCCAGGTCGAGTTCGAGATTGCGCGCCGCGACGTCGAGGAAGCGGCCGGTGCCAGCGGCACACTTGTCGTTCATCGCAAAATTCTCGACATTGCCGGTCGGATCGATGCGGATCGCCTTCGAATCCTGGCCGCCGATATTGATGATGGTGCGCACGCCGCCGTAGGCCTTGCCGGTCTCGAAGGCGCCGGCCGCGTTGGCGGTGATTTCGCTGATCGAGTCGTCGGCCTCCTTGAACAGCTTGCGGCCGTAGCCGGTCGCCACCAGGTAGCGCACCTCGCTGCGCTGCAGGCCGAGCTTGCCGAGCAGCGCCTGCAGCGCCTCGCTCGAATTCTTGTGGAACAGGCTGCCCGAGGCGGTGACATGCACCCCGACGATGTTGCCCTGAGCGTCGACGATGGCGACCTTGATCGCCGTCGAGCCGACATCGATACCGGCAAAATAATTCATGCGCGCTGCTTCTTTCGGTTCTTGAGGGATTCGAGGAAGGCCTCGATGCGTGTCGACAACTGTCCCTGGTCGTCCGGGCTGTAATCGGTTTCGATGTACAGGATGGGGATGCCGGCGGCGTTGAATTCCTCGGCGACACTGCGGAATTCCATTTCGTACACCTGGCAGCCGGAGAAGGCCTGGTAGACGACGCCATCGGCGTTGAACTGGCTGACTAGCTCGCGCAGGCGCCGCTTGCGGTCGTCGTTGCGGGTGAAGATCGGGCAGGTGCAAGGCTTCAGGTACTTGTCGGCGAGGCTGTCCACCATGTCGCCGAGCAACCATTCGTCCACCGCCGTCATGTCGTAGAGCATGCGGTTGGCCGAACAGGTTTCGTCGGCCACCACCACGCCGCCGGCCTCTTCGATCAGCAGCGGCAGCTTGAGATTGGGGAAGATCGGCGGCGAGCCGGTGAACACGACGCGCGGCGCCTTGCTCTGCACGGCGCGGAAGCCCGCGGCCTGGCGTTCGGCCAGTTCGGCATTGAGCTTTTCGACGGCAGCGGTCCACCGTTCGATATCGTCGAAAAAGTAGGCATTGGTGACCAGAAAAGCATCCTTGCCGAGAATCAGCGACGGCGCCTGGCGGCGGAAATTGTGCAGCTGGCGGAAAGCCGCCTGGGCGCGCCCGGTCATCGCCATCGCCGCTTTCAGCTTGGCGCGGCTCAGTCGCTGGCCGGTCAATTTACGCAATTCACTGGCGAATTCGCGCACCGAACGCCGCCAGTAAACCCGCGCGGCTTCGCTTTCCTTGACGTTGGGAAACTCCAGATCATGCACGGCGTAACCCATGCCTTCGATCATCGCGCTGGCTTTCTTCTTCTGGTCGCAAGTCGTCGGATTGACCACCAGGTCCGGCTTGCCAAGCTTGGGAATGACCGTCTCCGAACTGAGCATGCCGAGCGTCGCCTTGACCAGCGAGCAGGACTTGGCCGGCATGAAATCGGCGCCGCGCTGGTCGTAGTGATAGGAGCCGTTGCACAGGCGCACCGGCGTCGCGCCGAAGGCGTAGATCAGCTCTTCCGGCGCCTGGATGCAGGTCGTGCCGACCAGTTTGCCGCTGTGCGGAACGGCCTCGCCATGGCAATACACGCGGCGGAACAGGTCGTAGAAATACTGCATCGCCTGCGGGTTGTCCTGAAAGTCGTCGACGATGTGGTCGAGCACCGTCTGCGCCTCGCCGGCCTGGCGCGAGCGCGCGTAGGGCACGGGCTGGATGGGGATCACCCCGGATGTTTCATTTGCCATGCTTGCAAGCCTTGTTCATGCGTTTGATGAAACCTTCTTCGGTCGATTCGAAGATGGGGATGCCGACGAAAGTCGCTTTCAGCGCGCCCGGCTCGGGGCAGGACGCGACACATTTCAGGCACAGCGTGCAGTCGTCGGTCATGATGTCGGGCCGCGTCACGTCGTCGGCGATTTCCTTGATCTCCATGTCGCAGACGGCGTAGCAGTCGCCGCAGCGGGTGCATTTGCTGCCGTCCTTCTTGAGCTTGAACAGCGCTGCCTTCGAGATCAGGTAATGCAGCGCGCTCATCGGGCAGAAGAAGCAGAAGAAACGCTTCTTGACGAAGGAGCCGACCAGGAACAGGCCGGTCACCGAGATGCCGAGCGCGGTCATGAAAATCGCCGTCTTGCTCGAGAAATCGATGGTGAATTGCGAGAAGTCGCCGGTGAAGATCGGCAGGAGCATGCGCGCCGGGCAGATCAGGCAGAACGGCGGGCTGCTGTCCGGCGACAGGAAGCCGCCGCCGATGCCGAGCGGGATCAGGATCATCAGCGCCAGCAGCACGTACTTGATGCGGGTCAGCTGCGCGAACTGGCCGTGCGTGTAGCTCGCGAAGCGGATGCCGAGACTGCGCCGCAGCAGGGTGATCCAGTCCTGCAGCGTGCCGAGCGGACAGACGAAACCGCACCAGCCCTTGTTGAGCACGATGAACCAGGCGGCGAAGGTCAGGAAGCCGGTCAGGATCACCAGGCTGGCGACGCTGAACAGCATCGCCCAGGAACGCCCGAGCTGGTGTTGCAGCGGCAGCAGGTAGCAGACGCCGGCGCGGCCTTCCTGGTTGTAGCCGCAGGAGAAGAAGGGCAGCTTCGAGCCGAGGTCGATGGCGAGATAGCCGCCATAGACGAAAAGCACGAAGGCAACCAGCTGGAACCAGAAACGGAAACGATTGAAATCGACCCGGTTGACCGCGCCGCGCACGCGTTGCAGCACGGATTCAGCGGCCGTCATCGAAATGCACCTCGCGGTAGGGTTTGACCCGGCGCCGCCGGTAGAGATAGACCGCCGTGCCGCCGAACAGCACGATCAGCAAGCCGATGCCCAGCCCCCAGGCGTAGGAACGATAGTCGGCGGGCGACGGGTAGTAACTGCCGGCCAGCGTCGCCTGGTAGCGCACGTTGCTGTAGGGCTGCTCCTTGTATGTTCCCTTTTCGGCCGCATTGGCCTCGGCGATGATCAGGTAACTCGCCTTGAAGCGCTTGCGGAATTCCTCCCAGGCCGGAAAGTAGTCGCGCACGATACGGAAGACGACGCGGCCCTGCTCGTCGCTGAGCACTTCCTTGCTCCAGCCTTCGTAGCTGACAAAACGGACACGCGCCCCCTGTACCGGCAGGCCCTTCTGCAGCACGAGATAAGCCTGCTCGTCACCGGACTTGAGCTGGAAGAACATCTTTTCGTCGGCAGCGCGTTCGCGCACGATCTCGATCAGTGCCGATTCAAGGACACGCTGCGCGGCCATGCCCTGGGCGCGCTCCTCCTCGTCGCCGCCATGGCTGAAATTGGCGATCTCGGCCTTGGCGACGCTGACGTTCAGCGTGTCGCCCTGCAGCTTGCGGCTGGTCGCATACAGGCGGTAGAAGCCCTGCACCGGCATCTCGAAACTCAGGTTGCGCTTGCCGTCCTCGCCCGGCGGCAGCACTTCGCCGGCTGGTGCGCCCTGCGGCCGGACCAGCACGACCTCGGTCGGCGCCTCGGCATCCTCACGCGCAAAGCCGGATTTCTGCGGATCGCTGCCGGCCCGCAACCACAGGCGCTTGCTCGGCGGCCCGTTGCGCGGCCCGCCCATGTTCATGCCACCCATTCCCCCCATGCCGGACATGCCGCCGCGGGCCGGCGCATCGCCGCGCGACGGCGGCGAGTCGGCCAGCCAGAGCGGGCCGCTGCCTCCGCGCATGGCCATGCCGACCGGGCGCCCGCTCGCTGCTTCAGGCGGAGCGCCAGCACTGGCCGGCTTGCCGGGCGCGGCGCCTGCCGCCATCTTTCCCGCAGCGTTCGCGGCCGGCTGGCCGGAGGGCGCTGCGCCAGGCATGGCGTGCACATGCCCAGCCATGGCCGGCGGCATTTTTGCCTTTTCCGGCACGTCGACCGCTGGCGCCGACGCAACGCCGGCGGCGGCCTCACGTGCCTCGCGCCTGGCCCGCCATTCGGCCCGCTGGGCCTCGCTCGGTGCCTCGCCGCCCATGGCTTCGCGGCGCGCGCGCCACTCCGCCTTTTGCGCCTCGCTAGGCTCGGCCCACAGCGGTGGACTGGCCAAAATCAGGCAAAACGCTGTGATCGTGCTCTTAAGCAATTGCATCTCGCATCCTCGTTCAGAAACTGTAGGAGATGCCGGCACGCAGGGTCAGCGGCGTGTAAGTGCCAGCATTGCCCTGGCCGGCGGATGCTGCCAGCACGTTCGAGACCCCGGCGATGGTGCTCATGCCGACCCGCGTCGCGTACTTCTCGTTGGTCAGGTTGAGCGCATGCAGCCAGAACGACCAGTTCTTGGCGCGATAGCTGGCGCGCAGGCTGAACAGATCCGGCCGTTTGTAGGTGCCGCTATTGGCCGTGTCGTAGAAGTACTTGGCGATGTGGTCGCCTTCGAGCTCGACGCGCCAGCCCGGCGCCGGACGCACGGCAACGCGCAGGTTGATGCGCTGCCGCGGCATGGCTTGATACGAGTTGCCCGTGTAGTCGGCCGTCTTGGTCACGTACTTGTTGTAGTAGGCCTCGGAATAGGTATAGGTCGCACCAAAGTCGAGCCAGTCGGTGGCCTGCCAGGAATACATCGACTCGAAGCCGCGCGCCGTCAGCTCGCCGGCGTTCTCGTTGATGCTGCAGGCCGCACCGAGGTTGTAGGTGGTGCGCTCGGCAACCGTACAGTCGCGGGCGACAATGAAGCCCTTGTTCGAGCTGTGATAGAGCGCCATGTCGTAATGCAGGCGCCAGTCACGGAAAGTGCCGCGCAGGCCGATCTCATGCGTGACGCCTTCTTCCGGATTGAGGTCGGCCCCGATCGTGTTGCCGGCCGTGCCCTTGGCCGCGGTGTCGAGCAGGGTACTGACATTGGGCGCATTGAAGGTTTCCGACCAGTTGCCCCAGAGCATGTGGCTGTTGCCAAGATCGTAGGTGACGCCGGTTTTCAGCACCTTGCCCTTGAAGGTCTTTTCGGCATCGCGATTGCTGGCGGTTCTATCATCTGTGGCATAGGTGATCTTGTCGAAGCGCTGACCGATGTGGAAACGCAACTTGTCGAGCGGCGAGAACTCGAGATGCACCAGCGGCGTGTCATGCTTCTCGCGAATCAGCGAGCCCTGGCCGGTACTCGTCATTGCCCCCTGCGCCCAATACCCGGCCTGTGCCTCCAGTGCGGTATAGGTGTTCTTGTAGGTTGCCGAGTCGGTCGTGATATCGACCATTTCCATGCCGGCATAGAAAGTCGTCTTGGCGAAGTCGAAATCGCGCCGGAACATCGCCGTTTTCGACTCGAGCTCGACATTCGAGATCTTCATGGTATTGGTCACTGCTGCCGCATTGTTGTTGACCGCCCGGCACTTGACGGTGGTTCCGGCAGCCAGCGGCGCGGCCAGGGCGCTGCCATCGTCACAGATGACATTGTTGGAGCCGCCCGAACCGCCCGAGCCATAGCCCCGCCCATCGTTGTCGCGCCTTGCATAGGCGAAGGTCAACTCGCTGCGCTCGCCGAGCATCTGCTGCAGACGCACCGTCTGCGTCCGGTAATCATCGATCGACTGGCCGTAAGTGCCGGCCTCGACCTGACGCCAGTCCTGCGCCCACTTGTTCATGTTGAGCGAACCAGCCCAGCGGTAGTCGTAGCGCAATTGATCAGCACCGAAGGTAATTTTGGTCGATTCGAAAGGCCGGATCACCGTTTTCAGGGCAATCGCATCCTTGTGTTCGGCCGCCGCATTCTGGTTTGCATCGGCCTTGTTCTTGCGCCAGCCGTCGTTGTCCATCGTGCTGGCGGTCAGGATGAAGCCGAGACGGCCATCTTCCGTTGAGTAGCCGGCGTTGGCCTGAGTTCGGGCAAAGCCCCAGCTGCCGATTTCCTGCGACAGACGGGCCCGGAAGTCGCGCGGCGGCTGCCGCGTGAAGACGCTGATCGTGCCACCTATGGAGCCGCTGCCGTAGAGTGCCGAGCCCGGCCCGGTAATCACTTCGAGGCGTTCGACATTGGCCTGGTCAACTTCATCGAGCACCGAGGTATTGACCTGTACGGCGGCACGCATGCCGTCGATACGGTTTTCCGTGTATTGCTTGCCGCCATCGGGAATGCGCATGTTGCGCACCATGCTGATGCCGGGTACGCGCTTGCCGAGTTCGAGCAGGTTGTTGACCAGTTGCAGGTGCTCGATTTCTTCGGTGCTGACGACACTGCCCGAGATCGGCGTCGCCTCGGTGAGTTTGCCCAGCTCGGTACGGGCCTGGATGTCTTCTTCCTTGTCCGGCGTGGTCTTGACCGGCGCCAGGACCTGCTCCTTTTCCTGGGCAAAAGCGGGAATCGCGAATACGGCGGAAAGCGCCAGCGCCAGCAGCGTGCGTTGATGTTTCATGGTCTGTTTTCTGGAAAGGGAAAGGGGAATCAGCGCGCTTCCTGCGGCTGCGTCACGAAGGCGATTTTCATCAGGCCGTTGCGCTGCGCTGCTGCCATCACGTCGGCGACGACTTCGTAGCGGGTCGAGCGGTCGGCGCGCAGGTGCAACTCCGGATTGCCGGCGGAGAGCCCGGCAAAGCGCGCGTCGAGTGCGTCACGGTGCACCGCCTCGCCGTCGAGGAAAACGATGCCTTGCGCGTCGATCGCGAGCTGGATGACGAGCGGCTTGTCGTCGAGCTTGCTCGAGCTGACCTGCGGCAAATCGACCGGGATCGCCTGGTGAAAGAGCGGTGCGGTGATGATGAAGATGACGAGCAGGACGAGCATCACGTCGACCAGCGGCGTCGTGTTGATGTCGGCCATGGGCATGTTCTGGCCTTCGCCGAAGGATCCGAAAGACATCGCCGCTCCCTACGCTGCTTTGGCCAGCGCATAACGCGAGCCGGTGGTCAGGAAGGTGTGCAGGTCGTGCGCGAAGCCGTCGAGGTAAGCGGCCGACAGGCGGTTGGCGCGGTTCAGCGCGTTGTAGGCGAGCACGGCGGGAATCGCGACGAAGAGGCCGGCGGCCGTCATGATCAGCGCCTCGCCGACCGGCCCGGCAACCTTGTCGAGCACCACCTGGGTAGCGCCGGAAAGACCGACCAGGGCGTGGTAGATGCCCCAGACCGTACCGAACAGGCCGATGAAGGGTGCCGTCGAGCCGACCGAGGCGAGCAGGGTCAGGCCCGATTCGCAGCGCGCCTGGGCATGCACCATGTAGTTGCGCAGGCTGCGCGTCAGCACTTCGCTGACCGAGATGCCGCCGCCTATCGTCACTTCCTTCTGCTGCGCGTGCATTTTTGCGACATGCGCTGCGGTATCGGCCATGCCGGCAAAGATGCCGGTCGTATCCTTTTCCCGGATGGCGGCCAGGCCGCGCTCGAGATCGGCGGCGCCCCAGAAGGCATCGAAGGCCTGGTCGATGCTGCGGTTGAGCTTCAACTGGGCAAAGAAGCGGCTGCCGATGATCGCCCAGCTGAGCAGCGAAAGAATGGCCAGCACGACCGCGATGGAATGGGTGACGATATCGCCCTGGTTCCAGAAATGCATGATGCCCATGAATGACTCCTGATCTTAAGAAAGGGAAAAAACAATCGGCACGACCACCCAGGACGCGACCTGGACAGTGCCGCGTTTGGCCGGCACGAAGCGCCACTGGGCGACGGTATCGAGCGCCGACTGGTCGAGCCGGGGAAAGCCGCTGCTGCGCTTGAGTTCGACCTTGAGCGCCTGGCCCTCAGGGCCGACATGGACGCGCAGATAGACGGTGCCGGTTTCGGCAAGCTGGCGCGATGCGCGTGGATAGGGCGGTTTCGGGTTGGACAGGTAATCGGCGTCGAAACGGGCCTCGACCAGCGGCTCGGCCGCAGCAACCGCGACCGGCGCCGGGGCCGGCGCGGGCAGAGCAGCGGGAACGGGCGGCTGGACCGGCACGACGAAATTGCTCGTGGCGCTTTCCGTCTTGCTGGCGAGAATCGGTACCGGCTGGGTTTTCTGCGGCTGGCGCGGCACCACCTTGGGCGGTGGCGGCAGCACTTTCTTCTCTTCCGGCCGCACCGCCTCGACCATGCGCACGGCGAGCGGCCGTGCCACGTCGATCACGCTATCGGCGTGACCGATGCCCAAAACGACGAGGGCCACCAGCAAGCCATGCACGAGCAGGGCCGAACCGATGCCGCCGGCGGCATGCTCGCGACCGGATGGATTGCCGTAGCTGCGCGGAAAAAACAAGGACACGCCGATACCCCTTCCCTGAAATTCGGAGATCGCACCGGCGGGCATTTCTTGTGTTTTTTGTGCGTCGACCGGTACGGGCGGCAATTTGCCGCGGGGCGCATTGTTACCATTCGTTACACAAGCCGAAAGTGGCAAATTGTCGCAGGACGGGTGCGACAATTTGCCACTTTCCCCTTGTTTTTCAGGCTGTTATGGTCCGCGCTTTTCCATACCGGACGAGGCAAAATGACACAGGGAACGGGTTTGGCGACAGGCCGCGTACTGGTCATCGACGATGACAACGTCTTCCGCCGCAGTCTGGTGCGCGCCTTGCAGCGACATGGCCTGGTGGTAAGCGACACCGGCCACTACGCTGCCGTGCTGCGCCTGGCCGAAGAACAGCAGCCGGATTTCGTGCTGCTCGACCTTAACCTCGGCGACGACCAGGGCATCAACCTGATTGCGCCACTGCGCGCAGCCCTGCCCGCCTGCCGCATCGTCGTGCTGAGCGGCTGCGGCAACCTGCCGGTCGCCGTCAATTGCATCAAGCAGGGCGCTGCCGACTACCTGGTCAAACCGGTCGAGGCGAGCGCCATCCTCGCCGCGCTCTTCAAGCGCGACCAGGCCGCCCGGGCAGTGCCGAGCAGCGAACGCATGCCGCTCGAAGCGCTGGAAAGAGCGCACATCAGCCAGGTGCTGGCCGAGAACGACGGCAACATCAGCCGTACCGCCGAAATCCTCAAAATGCACCGGCGCACCCTGCAGCGCAAGCTGTCGAAATTCCAGCCGGCCAGCCGGGGCAACGAAGCCGGCGCCAGGGACGTCCGGCGCAGCGGCTGCACTGGCGAGACGCCCGGCCCGGCCTGAGCCGGACGCGCTTATTCCTCGACCGGCGCCGCCTTCGGCACGAAGCGGTCGAGATAGAGATAGACGACCGGCGTCAGGTAAAGCGTCAAAAACTGCGACAGCAGCAGGCCGCCGACCACGGCCAGACCGAGCGGCCGGCGCACTTCGGCACCGGCGCCGATGCCGAGCGCGATCGGCAGGGTGCCGGCGAGCGCCGCCATGGTCGTCATCATGATCGGCCGGAAGCGGATGATGCAGGCGTTGAAAATCGCTTCGCGCGCAGCGACCAGCTTGTTGCGCTGCTGGTCGAGTGCGAAGTCGATCATCATGATGGCGTTTTTCTTGACGATGCCGATCAGCATGATGACGCCGACGAAGGCGTAGAGACTGAGATCGACGCCGAACAGCAGCAAGGTCACCAGCGCGCCGAGACCAGCCGCGGGCAGGCCGGAAAGGATGGTCAGCGGGTGGATGAAGCTCTCGTAGAGAATGCCGAGCACGATATAGACGACCAGGATGGCGATCAGCAGCAGCACGCCGAGGCCCTTCAGCGATGACTGGAAGGCCTGCGCCGTGCCCTGCAGGCTGGTATTGAGCGCAACCGGCAGGCTGATCCGGCTTTCCATGCCCTTGATGCGGTCGACCGCATCGCCGAGCGAAACGCCGGGCAGCAGGTTGAAGGAAATCGTCACCGAGGGCAGCTGGCCCTGGTGATTGACGGTCAGCGCCTGCGTCTTGCGGCTGATCCGCGCCACCGTGTCGAGCGGGATCAGCTTGCCGCCGCTGGCCCGTACATAGAGGCGCGACAGCATCGCCGGCTCGGCCTGGAATTCGGGCGCCACTTCGAGAATCACCTGATACTGGTTGGCGGCACCGTAGATGGTCGAGATCTGGCGCGAACTGAAGGCGCTCTGCAGCGCATCCTCGACCTGGGCATAGGTCAGGCCGAGCGAGGACAGCTTGTCGCGGTCGATGTCGAGCGCGACGACCGGGCTCTGGTTGTTGAGATTGCTGGTGACATCGACAAAACCGGGCAGCTTGCGGATTTCGCCGAGCAGCTTGCCGGTCCACTCGTAAAGTTCGTCAAGGTCGGTGTCCTGCAGCGTGTACTGGTACTGCGCCGCGGTCAGCTGACCACCGATGCGGATCACTGGCGGATTCTGCATGTACACCTTGAGGCCGGGAATCGCGGCGAGCTTGGGACGCAATTGCTGGATGATCAGGTCCGGCGTCAGCTCCCGCTCGTCGCGCGGCTTGAGCAGCATGAAAATCGTGCCGGTATTCGAGGTCGGCCGGATGCCGCCGCTGCCAACCGAGGACATGAAAGAGCGGATGTTCGGGTCCTGCGCGACAATCGCCGCGGCCGCCCGCTGATGCTCGACCATGGAGGCAAAGGAAGCGTCCTGCGCGCCTTCGGTGAAGGCGATCAACTGGCCGCTGTCGCCGCTCGGGATGAAGTCCTTGGGCACCGAAACGAAAGCCAGCACGGTCAACGCCAGGCTGAGGAAGAAACTGGCCAGGATCAGGCGCGGTCGTGCCATTGCCCAGGACAGGCTGCGCTCGTAGGCATTCTTCATCGCCTCGAAGAAACGCTCGAAGGCATTGAAGACTCGGCCATGCTGCTCGGCCTCGATGTGCTTAAGGTAGCGGCTGCACAGCATCGGCGTCAGGGTCAGCGAGACGAAGCCGGACACCAGGATGGCGGCGCAGATGGTGACCGCGAATTCGTGCAGCAGGCGACCGACGATGCCGCTCATGAAGAGCACCGGGATGAACACCGCGATCAGCGAAATGGTCATCGAGATGATCGTGAAACCGATCTCGCGCGCCCCCTTGATCGCCGCTTCGAATGGCGTTTCGCCGGCCTCCATGTGACGCACGATGTTCTCGAGCATGACGATCGCGTCGTCGACGACGAAGCCGACCGCCAGCGTCAGCGCAAGCAGCGACAGGTTGTCGAGGCTGTAGCCGAGCGCGTACATCACGGCGAAGGTACCGATCACCGAAATCGGCAACGCCAGGCCGGGAATCACCGTCGCCGACAGGTTGCGCAGGAAGAGCAGGATGACCAGGATGACCAGCGCGCCGGCCAGCAGCAGCGTGAACTGCACGTCGTCGATGGCTTCGCGGATCGAGATGCTGCGGTCGTACAGCGTCGTCATCTCGATCGCCGCCGGCAGTTTGGCCTGGAAGCCGGGCAGGATCTTCTTGATCGAATCGACCGTCTCGATGGTGTTGCTGCCCGGCTGGCGCTGGATGGCGAGCACGATGGCGCGCTTGTCCACGTTCCAGCTGGCGATTTTGTTGTTTTCGACGGCGTCGACCGGTGTGGCGACTTCTTCCAGGCGGATCGGCGCGCCGTTGCGCCAGGCAACGATCAGCGGCCGGTAGGCGGCGGCATTCGAGAGCTGGCCGTTATCCTTGATCGCGAAGGTCTGGCGGATGCCATCGAAAATGCCGACCGGCTGATTGACGTTGGCCTGGCTGATCGCCTGCTGCAACTCGTCGATGCCCATGCCGCGCGCCGCCAGCTGGTCCGGGTTGGCACGAATGCGGACGGCGAATTTCTGGGCGCCGTACACCTGCACCTGCGCTACGCCGGGCACCGTGGAAAGGCGTTGCGCAAGCTGCGTCTGGGCGTATTCGTCGACCACCGGCAGCGGTAGCGTCGGCGACGACAGCGCGATGTAGAAAACCGGCGAATCGGCCGGATTGACCTTGCGGAAGGACGGCGGCGTCGGCATGTTGGGCGGCAGCTTGCGCAGCGCTGCGGAAATCGCCGACTGCACGTCCTGCGCCGCCGCGTCGATATTGCGCTCGAGCGAGAACTGCAAGGTGATCGAGGTCGAGCCCTGGGCGCTGGTCGAGGTCATCGAATCGAGCCCGGCAATCGTCGAGAACTGCCCTTCGAGCGGTGTGGCCACCGCGGCCGCCATGGTTTCCGGCGAGGCACCGGGCAGGCTGGCACTGACCGAAATGGTCGGAAAATCGACGCTGGGCAGTTCGGAAACCGGCAGCGCGCGGTAGGCAATGACACCAAAGATGACCGCCGCCGCCACCAGCAGCGTCGTCATCACCGGCCGGCGGATACACAGTTCAGGCAGTTGCATGCGCGACTCCGCTTATTTGGCCGGAACGGCAGCCGGCGCCGCGGCCGGCTTCTTCGCCACCACTTTGGCGCCCGGCGTCAGGCGCAGCTGACCATCGGTGACTACCGTTTCGTCGGCGGCAATCCCCTTGAGCACGGCCGTCGCGCCGGCGTGGCTGGCACCGACCTCGACCTTGCGCACGGCCACCTTGTCTTCCGCCTCGACGACATAGACGAAGGCGCCATCCGGCCCCTGCTGGATCGCCTCGCTGGGCACGGCAACGACGTTGTCCAGCGTATCGAGATTCAGCGTCAGGTTGAGAAACTGGCCGGGCATCAGGGCCTCGTCGCGGTTCTCGAACAAGGCCTTGAGCAAAATCGTGCCGGTGGCGGCGTCGACCGTATTGTCGACAAAGCGGACCTTGCCGGTAAAAGTCGTCTGCCGCTCGCCGGGCAGATTGACGCTGACCGTCAGCCCCGCCTTCTCGACCTTCTCGGCCTTGGCTTGCGCGGCGCGCAGACGCGGCAGGTATTTCTCCGGCAGCGCGAAGCCGACATAGAGCGGCTGCACTCGATTGATCACGGCCAGCCCGGTGTCGTTGGCCTTGACCGTAGCACCGGGAAACACCAGCTTGGCGCCGACCACGCCGGCAAACGGGGCGCGGATGCTGGTGTAGGAAAGCTGCGAGCGGGCCAGTTCCAGCGCCACCTGGTCGGCGCGGCGGGTGGCGCTCAGTGCAGCCTCGTTGCTGCGCATTTCATTGACCTTTTCCTCGGACACGAAGTTGCGGGCGCGCAGCGCAACATAGCGCTCGGTATCGGCCTTCGCCTTGGCCAGTTGCGCATCGTCGCGCGCCAGCGCCGCCTCGGCCTGCTGCAGGCGGAGGGTAAAATCATTGCCGTCAAGGCGGATCAGTTCCTCGCCCTGGCGCACATGCTGGCCCTCGGTGAATTGCAGGCTGGCGATCTGACCATCGACGCGCGACTTGACGGTCACCGTCTCGTAAGCCTCCGCTCGTCCCACTGCGCTCAGGACGACCGGCATGTCCTGCGCGACCGCCTTGGCCAGCACCACCGGCACCGGTGGCGACACCTTGGCAACGGCCGTACCCCCCGTCGAAGTGCTCCAGTACCACCAGGCTGCGCCGGTTGCGACGGCCGCAATGCCGACCATCAAGGGCAAGTTCTTCTTTTTCATGTTTTATTCTGCGAACTGAATAATTGATTAAACCGGATGGTAACGACAAATCTGCCAGACATGTCGGTCCGTCACACGGTAAGCGGCCCCGACTGGAGATTACTTGACGAGGACCACCGATTCGCCCGCTGCACAATCAACCTGGAAGACCTGGCGATCCTCGAGGCGCACCGCGGTGAGATGACCGCCCCACAGGCAGCCGGAGTCGAGTGCCAGCATATTGTCGGACAGACGGAAACCAAGTGCCGACCAGTGCCCGGTGACCAGCACCGACTTCGCACTCTTGCGCCCGGGCACTTCAAACCAGGGCATGTAGCCGGCCGGCGCATTGGCCAGTTCGCCCTTGACCTTGAAGTCCATGACGCCTTCGGCGCTGCAGAAGCGCATCCGGGTCATCGCGTTGACGATGGCGCGCAGGCGCGGCCAGCCAGCGAGATCATCCGTCCAGCGATCAGGCTGGCTGCCCCACATGTTGGCGATGAATTCGCGATATTGCTCGCCCTGCAGCGCGATTTCGACCTCGCGCGCCAGCTTGCGCGCCTTCTTGATGCTCCATTGCGGCAACAGGCCGGCATGCACCAGGCAGTAGTCGTCCTCGACGTGACAGAGCGGCTGCTGCCGCAGCCAGTCGAGCAGTTCGGCGCAATCCGGCGCATCGAGTATGGGCTGCAAGGTGTCGTCCTTGCCGCGCGCCTTGGCACCGCCTTCGGCGACCATCAACAGGTAGAGGTCGTGGTTGCCGAGCACGGTCAGCGCCGCCTTGCCCAGACTCCTGACAAAGCGCAGCGTCTCCAGCGAGCGCGGCCCGCGGTTGACCAGGTCGCCGACCAGCCAGAGCCGGTCACGGGCGGGATCGAAGGCGCATTTGGCGAGCAATTGCTGCAGTGAATCGAAACACCCCTGAATGTCGCCTATGGCGTAAGTAGCCATGCCTCACCAATCCGCAAAAATTAAGTGCCGGGCCGGGCTGACGGATGCCGGCTGGCGAAGACCCTGATTTTCTCCCAAATAAGGAGATAGGCGAAATCTGCTTTGCGCAGCGGTCGACCGCTGGATTCAGCCCAAATCTGCGGAACTGGTCAGCGGCTGGCTGGCGGCTGGCGCGCTGACCGGCAAATCGGCGGCTGGCGTCTCGACCAGCGGCAAACGCGCACCCAGGGCAATCGCTTCGCGCGCTTCGGCCGCAACCTGCCGGCGATCTTCACCCTGCAGGCCGCGCAAGGGCGTGGTCACCAGACGGGCAATCAACCGGCGCCGGCCGAGAATCGCCCGCGTGCACTGACCGAGCGAAATATCGCCGTCGTAACGCGGTGCCAGGCTGCGCTCACCGTCCAGTTCCCAGTAGGAAAGCGCCACCGGCAAAACCGGTCGGCCGGCACTGAGCGCCGGTTGCAGCAGCGCGGCGTGGAAATGCAGCAGGCTGCGCCCGTCGGTCGTCGTGCCTTCAGGGAAGACGGCGACATGCCGGCCGCGTCCGAGCAGGGTCGCGATTTCCTCATTGACGATGCGGGCATGCCCGCGACTGCCGCGACGCAGGAAGATGGTGTCGTTCTTCGCCGCCAGCCAGCCGATCAGCGGCCAGTTGCGCACTTCCGCCTTGGAGACGAAAGCCGAGGGCAGCGCCGCGTTGATGACGTAGATGTCTATCCACGAGATGTGATTGGCGACCACCAGCGCGCCGGGCGCGACATGCGTCAGATCGGCCTCGACCTCGATGCCGAGGCTGTCGAGCAGGGCAATCGCCCAGCTCGACTTCAGGCGCAGACGCGCCGCCTCGGTACACAAGGGAAAAATCGCGAAACTGATCAGTACGCCGGCAATGACCAGCAGCGTCAGGCGAAGGATCCGGAAACAGCGGATCGGAAAGTTGGTTTGGTTCAGTCTGCTTGCCCCAGGTAATGCTTGGCGTAACGATTGGAAACCTTGGCCATCGGCAACAGGATGGGCAGGTCGGCCGTGTTGAAATCGGGATCCCATGCCGGCTCACCGCAAATCCACGCGCCGGCACGCAGGTAACCCTTGATCAGCGGCGGCGTTTCGGCCGGCCGATCCTGCTGCAGGGCGGCCAGCGGCAGCGGGCAGCGCGGGAAAACGCGGTATTCCTGCGGTCCCAGATATTCGGACAGGCGATTATACAAGCTGGCAGCAGCATGCCCGCCGTCGGCCATGCTGATCGAGGCGCAGCCGGTCAGGTAGTCGTAGCCCTTCTCGGTCATGTACTGGGCGAGGCCGGACCAGAGCAGGGTGATCGTCGCGCCGGTGCGGTAATCGGGATGGACGCAGGAGCGACCGATCTCGACCAGGCGCGGCCGCAGGTGCTGCAGGCGGGTCAGGTCGAATTCGTTTTCGGAGTAGTAGCCGATCTGGCGCGCGTTTTCCGGCGACAGGATGCGATAGGTACCGACCACTTCGCCGCTTTGCGTGTCGCGCACCACCAGATGCTCGCAGTACGGGTCGTAGATGTCGTGATCGACGCCCGGCGTGCGGCTCGGCAGGTTGGCACCCATCTCGCCGGCGAAGACGCGGTAGCGCAGGCGCTGCGCTTCGAGAATGTCACTCGGGCTGCGCGCAAAACCGACCGCGAGCTGATGGCGTTTGGGACGATCGCGACCCGCTTCCTTGCGGATATTTTCCATTTTGTTCTCCTTGTTTGTCTGGAGAACAAGTCTGGATGAGCGTTGTTACATACGCGTTGCCCGAAGATGACGCGTATGTTTCAAGCGAATGCCTCTTACCAGGGCAGGGAACCGAAAGCGCGCTGGTAACGCGCACCGATCTCCTCGCGGCTCGGCTGATGATTCTGGCCGCCGCGATGCGCGATCTTGATCGCGCCCATCACCGCCGCCAGACGGCCGGTGGTCAGCCAGTCGTAGCCATTGACGATGCCGTAGAGCAGGCCGGAGCGGTAGGCATCGCCGCAGCCGGTCGGATCGAGCACCTGCTCGGCTTCGACGCAGGGAATTTCGATGCGCTGGCCGTCGGCGTAGATCTCGGAACCTTCGCCACCGCGGGTGACGATCAGCGCCTTCACTTCCTTGGCGAGCTGTTCCAGGCTGCGCCCGGTACGGTCGCAAGCCAGCTTGGCTTCGTAGTCGTTGAAACAGGCGTAGTCGGCGAGCTGCAGGAAATCGAGCAGTTCGTCGCCGTTGAACATCGGCAGGCCCTGACCCGGATCAAAGATGAACGGCACGCCGGCCGCAGCGAAGTCGCGCGCGTGCTGCATCATGCCTTCACGGCCATCCGGTGCGACGATGCCGAGTTTGGCACCCTTGACCTGCTCGACCTTGTTGAGGTGCGAGAAAGTCATCGCGCCCGGGTGGAAGGCGGTGATCTGGTTGTCGTCGAGGTCGGTGGTGATGAAGGCCTGTGCCGTGAAGGTGCCCGGCACCTGGCGGATATGCGTGCGCGGCAGGCCGAGCTGGTCGAGACGGGCCAGATAAGGCGGCGCATCGTCACCGACCGTGGCCATGATCATCGGCTCGCCGCCGAGCAGCATCAGGTTGTAGGCAATGTTGCCGGCGCAGCCGCCGTATTCGCGGCGCAACTCGGGCACCAGGAAGGCGACGTTCAGGATGTGGATCTGCTCGGGCAGGATGTGGTTTTTGAAGCGGTCGGGAAAGACCATGATGTTGTCGAAAGCCAGCGAGCCGCAGATCAAGGTAGTCATCGAGAATTCTCAGGGGTAAAAGACGTAAAGCCGGTAACCGGCGGCACCGATGTCATGGGCCTCGATCCACAAGCGAACGGCAGTTTCGCCATTGGCCGGGAAGGTGGCCGGCGAAACACCCGGCGGCAAATAGTCGACCGCCGCCAGCACGCGCCGGGAAACGACGGTGTCGTGGGTATCGGTCAGGGTCAGTTCAAGGGCCGGCCAGTCCTGTGCATAGGTGGCGCGATTGCGCAGCGTCGCCTGCAACACGAACATGCCGCGCTGGTTGTCGGCCTGCAGATCGGAGGCTTCGATCGTGACCAGCTCGACGTTGCGCGACAAGGGCACGTCGACCTCAAGCAACTCGTAGAGCGCGGCAGCATCCGGCAAACGGCGCACGACATCGGTCCGGAAATGGAACAGCAACTGCGCCAGCAAAGTCAGCAGGAGCAGGGAGGAAACCAGCACGAACGGCCAGACGGCCGGTCGGGCATGGCCGCTGTCGAAAGCCCCCAGACCGCTGCTGGCCAGCGTGCCGGCAGCCCAGCGGTTGTGGTTCTGACTGTCGGTCAGCTCGCGTATGGCAACCAGACCCGCCTCGCGGGCGGCCAGCGTGCTCTCTTCGGGCGACTCGGCGAGCTCGGCGTCCAGACGCTCGACCGGTGGCAAATCGGGCTCTTCCGGCAGGTCGACCGCTGGCTCAGTCACAACTTCGGCCGGCGCCTCAGGCTCAGGCTCAGGCTCAGGCTCCGGTTCCGGCTCCGGTTCCGGCTCAGGCTCAGGCTCAGGCTCAGGCTCAGGCTCCGGTTCCGGTTCCGGTTCCGGTTCCGGTTCCGGTTCCGGTTCCGGTTCCGGTTCCGGTTCCGGTTCCGGTTCCGGCAGGATTCTGTCTTCTACTTCGGCGAACGTGGCAGGATTTTCCGGAATATTGCTGCCAGCAAAAAGCGCCGGAGATTCATCAACCACCGGCACCGGCGCCGCTTCAACCGGTGCCGTTTCGGTAATCAGCTGATCAAAGGCATTGAACAGGGTCTGGCAATGTCCGCAACGGACCTTTCCCGCCTTGAGGCGCAACTGCTCGGAGGTAACACGGAAAACCGTGTTGCAAGCCGGGCAGCGTGTCCGCATCAGGGCTTGACCCCACTCAGGCAGACCCAGTCCTCGCGCGTATCGGCGACCTGCATCGGCAGCCACTGCGCGTAGATGCCGATGATTTCCTCGGCCTGCTCGCGCAGGATGCCGGACAGCGCCAGACGACCGCCGGAGCGGACATGGGCACAGATCGCCGGCGCCAGCACGCGCAAAGGGTTGGACAGGATATTGGCGACGACCAGATCGTACTCGCCAGCCACCGGCTGCGCCGAATCGGCAAACAGGGCGGTGACGCCGTTACGCTCGGCATTGGCCTTGGCCGCCTCGACCGCCTGCGGATCGATGTCGACACCCGCCACGCGGCCGGCACCAAGACGTGCCGCAGCAATCGCCAGAATGCCGGAGCCGCAGCCATAGTCGAGCACGGTGCAATCGGCACTGACCGTACGCTCCAGCCACTCCAGGCAAAGCCGGGTGGTCGGATGCGAACCGGTGCCGAAGGCCATTCCCGGGTCGAGAATCAGGTTAACCGCTGCCGGATCGGGCGATTCGTGCCAGGACGGCACGATCCACAGACGTTCGGAAACGCGGATCGGATCGAACTGCGACTGGGTCAGTTGCACCCAGTTCTGCTCTTCGACCGTTTCGATGGAAAACGCGGGCACCTCGTCCAGACCGATCGCTGCACCAGCCTCGGCAAGCAGCGCATGCGCATCGGCATCGGCCTCAAGCAAGGCAACGACGCGCGAATGCGCCCAGCCCGGCGAGTTGACCGAGCCCGGCTCGCCGAACTGCGGCTGCTCGTCCGGCGTGCCGGCGTCGGCATCCTCGATGCTGGCTGCCAGCGCACCGGCTTCGAGCAGGGCGTCGCAGAGCGGTTCGGCGCGCGAGGCGTCGGTCAGGAAACTGACACTTTGCCAAGCCATGTCAGTTCTTCACTTCGCCCTTGTCGGCGAGTTTCTGTTCGAGGTAGTGAATGCTCGTGCCACCTTCGACGAAGCGCGCGTCCTGCATCAGCTCCTGGTGCAGCGGGATATTGGTCTTGATGCCCTGGATGCTCATCTCGGACAGCGCGATACGCATGCGACGGATGGCCTGCTCGCGGGTATCGCCGTAAGCGATGACCTTGGCAACCATGGAGTCGTAATGCGACGGCACGGTATAGCCTTGGTAGATGTGCGTATCAACACGGATACCGGGACCGCCGGGCGGGTGATAGAACTCGATCTTGCCGGGACAGGGCACGAACGTGAAGGGATCTTCGGCGTTAATGCGGCATTCGATGGCATGACCACGGAACACGATGTCCTTCTGCTTGTAGCGCAGCTTCTCGCCGGCCGCAACGCGGATCTGTTCCTGGACGAGATCGACGCCGGTAATCATTTCGGTCACCGGGTGTTCGACCTGGATGCGGGTGTTCATTTCAATGAAATAGAACTCGCCGTTTTCGTAGAGGAATTCGAAAGTGCCGGCGCCACGGTAACCGATCTTGCGGCAGGCTTCAGCACAGCGCTCGCCGATACGGGCGATCAGACGGGCCGGAATATGCGGAGCCGGCGCTTCTTCGATGACCTTCTGGTGGCGGCGCTGCATCGAGCAGTCGCGTTCGCCGAGATAGATCGCACTCTTGTACTCGTCGGCGAGAACCTGGATTTCCACGTGACGCGGGTTTTCCAGGTACTTTTCCATGTACACCGCCGGGTTGCCGAAGAAAGTACCGGCTTCCTGACGGGTCATCGCCACGGCATTGACCAGCGCGGCTTCGGTATGCACGACACGCATGCCGCGACCACCGCCGCCACCGGCTGCCTTGATGATCACCGGGTAGCCAACGGCACGGGCAATCTTGACGATTTCCTTCGGATCTTCCGGCAGGGCGCCATCGGAACCGGGCACGCAGGGCACACCGGCTTCCTTCATCGCTGCCTTGGCGGAAACCTTGTCGCCCATCAGGCGGATGGTTTCGGCACGCGGCCCGATGAAGACGAAACCGGAGGTTTCGACGCGTTCGGCAAAGTCGGCGTTTTCCGAAAGGAAGCCGTAACCCGGGTGAATGGCCTGGGCATCGGTCACTTCGGCAGCCGAAATGATCGCCGGCACATTGAGATAGCTCAGCGTCGACGAAGCCGGGCCGATACAGACCGATTCGTCGGCCAGCTTGACGTACTTGGCGTGACGGTCGGCTTCGGAATAGACGACGACGGTCTTGATGCCAAGTTCGCGGCAGGCGCGCTGAATCCGCAGGGCAATTTCCCCGCGGTTGGCGATCAGAATTTTTTCAAACATGGCCATGATTAGCCAATCACGAACAGCGGTTCACCAAATTCGACCGGCTCGCCGTTGTCGAGCAGGATGGCCTTGACCACGCCGGAAGCGTCGGCTTCGATCTCGTTGAGCAGCTTCATGGCTTCGATGATGCACAGGGTTTCGCCCTGTTTGACGCTCTGGCCGACCTGCACGAAGGCTTCGGCACCCGGCGACGGCGAGCGGTAGAAGGTACCGACCATCGGCGACTTGACGACGTGACCTTCCGGCAGATCATCCTCGTCATCGAGGTTGACCGACGAGACGGCCGGCGCACCCGGTGCAACCGGAGCCGGTGCGGCGTAGTACTGCTGCGGCGCGGCGGCAACGGCGCCGTAATGCTTGGCGATACGGACTTTTTCTTCGCCCTCGGTCACTTCCAGCTCGGAGATGCCCGATTCCTGAACGAGGTCGATAAGTTTCTTGAGTTTACGCAGATCCATGGAGACTCCCTTCGATATTGCGCCAGTTCGACGCAAGAAGCCGGCTTTTGGCCGGACTATTCAATGTTGATCTTGTTGAGCAGGTACTCGAGGGCCAGCAGGTAGCCCTCGTGACCCAGCCCGCAAATGACGCCGACAGCCAGATCGGAAAAGTACGAGTGCTGCCGGAAGGATTCCCGCGCATGCACATTGGAAAGATGGACTTCGACAAACGGAATGGCCACTGCGGCCAGCGCATCGCGCAGCGCCACGCTGGTATGCGTGTAGGCGGCAGGATTGATGATGATGGCGCGCACGCCCTGTTCGCGAGCGGCATGGATGCGCTCGATCAAGGCCCCTTCGTGATTGCTCTGGAAGGCCTCGAGATCAACCTCGGCAGCTTCCGCCATGCGGGCCAGTGCCATGTTGATGTCGGACAGGGTAACCCGACCGTAGTGCTCGGGCTCACGAGTGCCAAGCAGGTTCAGATTCGGACCATGCACCACCAGGATGCGAGCCCTTTCGACCGGCTTGGAAGCGGTTTTTTGCTTCTTCATAGCTACAAGTTTGCCGTAAATGGCCGCATTTTGTCCAGCCTATTCCAAAAGTAAGGCGCGCAGGCCTTCGGCGCGAATGCGCTCGCGCGGATGGCCATCACGATGCTTCATCGTCACCCGCTCCATCTGCGGCGGCAGGATCACCAGATTGACATCGGCCACCTCGGTTTCCAGCACCAGCACCGCCTCGGCCCTGTCGTTGCGCGCCTCGGCATGTTCGAAATCGATATTGCGGTTGAGCAGGAAAATCTCGACCTCTTTCGCACTGTCGGCAAAGAGCAGGATATCGATGGTCGAATACTCGCCCGCCGTGCCATCGAGCACAGAACCGGTCAGGTAGGGCCGGAAAGCTTCCAGCAATTCGAGGATGTGCAAGGCCGCCTGACGCTGCGCCAGCAGCAGTTCGGCATGCCCTTCCTCCTCGAACAGGCTGCGATAAGCACGCAACTCGACATCGATCTCGGCGTTATCGGGATAGGTCGTGTGTTCAGGCAGGCCGAGCTGCCGGGCCGCCTTGCGTTTGGCGAGGTGATAATCGGTAATGCCGTCCTCCACCATCAGGCGGGCGGCGGCGGCGGCGATACTGGCCCGGGCATGGGTACTCGGGCGCTGCCTGTCATGACGGGGCATAGATGCTCAATCAGGGTAAAATCGCCCCCATTCTAACGGGCTTCTGTGACATGCACATTCACATTCTGGGTATCTGCGGCACCTTCATGGGCGGCGTCGCCCAACTGGCGGTTGCCGCCGGCCATCGCGTCACCGGCTGCGACGCCAATGTCTATCCGCCGATGAGCGACCAGTTGCGCGCTGCCGGGGTCGATCTGATCGAAGGTTTCGGTATTGAACAGCTGGCACTGAATCCGGACGTATTCGTGGTCGGCAACGCCATTTCGCGTGGCAACCCGCTGCTCGAAGCCGTGCTCGACAAGGGCCTGCCCTATGTTTCCGGACCGCAATGGCTGGCCGAAAACGTGCTGCAGGGCCGCTGGGTGCTCGGCGTTGCCGGCACGCACGGCAAGACGACGACCAGTTCGATGCTGGCCTGGATCCTCGAAGACGCCAATATGGCACCGGGTTTCCTGATCGGCGGCGTGCCGCTCAATTTTGGCGTCTCGGCCCGCCTCGGTGACACGCCCTTCTTCGTCATCGAAGCCGACGAGTACGACACCGCCTTCTGCGACAAGCGCTCCAAGTTCGTGCATTACAAGCCGCGCACCGTGGTTTTGAACAACCTGGAATTCGATCACGCCGACATCTTCGCCGATCTGGCTGCCATCGAAACGCAATTCCACCACCTGGTGCGCACCCTGCCGGCTACCGGCCTGATCGTCTCGAATGCCGGCGAAGCCAGTCTCGAACGCGTGCTGGCGCGCGGCTGCTGGACGCCGGTCGAACGCTTCAACGATACGGCCGGTTATCGCGTCACTGGCGACGATGCCAGCGGCGAGCTGGTATTGCATGGCCCGCAAGGCGAGATCGGGCGCTGCACCTGGGCGCTGTCCGGCGAGCACAACCGCGCCAATGCCTGCGCCGCGCTGCTCGCGGCGCGCCACGTCGGCGTGCCACTGGACAAGGGGCTGGAAGCGCTTTCCCGTTTCGTGAATGTCAAACGCCGCATGGAAGTGCGTGGCGAAGTGCGCGGCATCACCGTGTACGACGATTTCGCACACCATCCGACCGCCATCGCCACCACGGTCGCCGGCCTGCGCCGCAAGGTGGGTGCCGCCCGCATCCTGGCCGTTTTCGAGCCGCGCTCCAACACCATGAAACTGGGCACGATGAAAAGCCAGTTGCCGGACAGCCTGCGCGAGGTCGATCTCGCCTTCTGCTACGGCGGCAATCTCGGCTGGGATGCCCGTGAAGCGCTGGCCCCGATGGGCGAACGCGCGCAGGTTGAAGACAATCTCGACGAACTTGTCGGCAAGATCGTTGCCGCGGCTCGTCCCGGCGACCAGATCCTGGTCATGAGCAACGGCGGTTTCGGCGGCATACACGGCAAGTTGCTGGCCGCATTGGCCAATTAGGCAGTCGCTGGACGGTCGACCGTCTCCGGAAGGCATAAATGAAAATGGCGCAGGAAGGTTTCCCCTCCTGCGCCATTTTTGTGTCTGCAGTCGCTTAGCGTTCCATCGACTCGACCACGGCCAGCGCCGTCATGTTGACCAGGCGACGCACGGTGGCGGTCGAGGTCAGGACATGTACCGGACGCGCAGCACCAAGCAGGATGGGGCCGATCGTCACACCTTCGCCGGCCGTCATCTTCAGCAGGTTGTAGGAGATGTTGGCAGCGTCGATGTTGGGCATGATCAGCAGATTGGCTTCGCCCTTCAGGGTCGATTCCGGATGTGCAGCCAGACGGACATCTTCGGACAATGCCGAATCGCCATGCATTTCGCCGTCGATTTCCATTTCGCCATGGGTCATCGCCGATACCAGCGCCGAAGCACGGCTCATCTTGTGCGCCGACTCGGAGCTGCCGGAACCGAAATTGGAGTGCGAAAGCAGGGCAACCTTCGGATGCAGGCCAAAACGCTTGACCTGTTCGGCAGCACTGATCGTCATTTCGGCGATTTCTTCTGCCGTCGGGTTCTCGTTGATGTGGGTATCGCAGATGAACAGCGAGCGACCCGGCAGCATCAGATAGTTCATCGCGGCCAGCGTATTGACGCCCTGGCGCTTGCCGATGACTTCCTTGACCACGCCCATGTGATGACTGAACTGACCGGTCATGCCGCAGATCAGGCCATCGGCGTAGCCGAGCTTCAACAGCATGGCACCAATCAGCGTCGGCTTGCGGCGCAGGGCTTCCTTGGCAATGGCCGGCGTCACGCCACGGCGCGCCATCAACTGGTGATAGGCCGTCCAGCATTCGCGATAGCGCTCGTCTGATTCCGGATTGACGATGTCGAAGTCGACACCGGACTTGATGCGCAGATTAGCCTTGGCCAGACGATGTTCGATGACTTCCGGACGACCGATCAGGATCGGACGGGCGAATTTTTCTTCGATCACGACCTGAACGGCGCGCAAAACGCGCTCATCTTCGCCTTCGGCATAGATGATGCGCTTGCCCTGGGCCTGACGGGCAGCCTGGAAAATGGCGCGCATGCCGACGCCGGTGTGATAGACGAATTCCGACAGCTTGGCACGGTAGGCATCCCAGTCGGTGATCGGACGGGTAGCAACGCCGGAATCGATGGCAGCCTGGGCGACGGCCGGCGCAATCTTGACGATCAGGCGCGGGTCGAAAGGCGTCGGAATCAGGTATTCGGGGCCGAAGCTCAGATCACGGCCGGGATAGGCCATGGCCACTTCGTCAGTGACTTCGGCTTCGGCCAGTTCGGCAATCGCACGCACCGAGGCCAGCTTCATCTCTTCGGTAATACGCGTCGCGCCAACATCGAGCGCGCCGCGGAAGATGAAGGGGAAACACAGCACGTTGTTGACCTGGTTCACGTAGTCGGAACGGCCGGTGGCGATGATTGCATCCGGGCGGACTTCCTTGACCAGTTCCGGCATGATTTCCGGCGTCGGGTTAGCGAGCGCGAAGACCATCGGCTTTTCGGCCATGCTGACGACCATTTCCTGCTTGACGACACCGGCAGCAGAGAGACCGAGGAAGATATCGGCGCCGACCAGCGCTTCGCCCAGCGTGCGCTTTTCGGTGTTCTGGGCGTAGCGGGCCTTGGTTTCGTCCATGCCACCCGGGCGACCGACGTAGATGACGCCCTTCGAGTCGCAAATGGTAATGTTCTCGCGCTTGACGCCAAGATCGCACCACAGGTTCACACAGGAAATGGCAGCCGCACCAGCGCCGGAGACGACGACCTTGACCTCTTCGATCTTCTTGCCGACGACCTTCAGGCCGTTGAGCATGGCGGCGCCGGAAATGATCGCCGTACCGTGCTGGTCATCGTGAAAAACGGGGATATTCATCCGCGCCTTGAGCTTCTCTTCGATATAGAAGCATTCCGGCGCCTTGATGTCTTCCAGATTGATACCGCCGAGCGTCGGCTCCATGGCGGCGATCATGTCGATCAGTTTGTCCGGATCGTTTTCCGACAATTCAATGTCGAAAACGTCGATGCCGGCGAATTTCTTGAACAGGCAACCCTTGCCTTCCATCACCGGCTTGGCGGCGAGCGGGCCGATGTTGCCGAGGCCGAGCACGGCGGTGCCGTTGGTGATGACGCCGACCAGATTGGCGCGCGAGGTGTACCAGGCGGCGGTGGCCGGATCTTCGACGATCGCGTCACAGGCGGCGGCAACACCAGGAGAGTAGGCCAGTGCCAGATCGCGCTGGTTGGTCAGGCCCTTGGTCGGGCGCACGGAAATCTTGCCCGGGGTGGGCCAGCGATGGTATTCGAGAGCGGCTTCGCGCAGATCCTTTTCCACGGATTCTCCTGAGGGTTTGTCTGTTAGGGAAAACCCCGTAGATTACTCCAACTTATTGGGGCCCGAAAGCGTAATTATGAATTACAGTTACAATTACGTACAATCCGAAAGGCCTTTGCCGGCCGCTCTGACGCGGCCGCCCCTGACCTAGAAGCGATGCGAGACGGTCAGGCGGAAGCTGCGCGGTTCGCTCGGATGAATGTGCCGGTCGTCGTAGCCACCGGCCGTTCCGTCGGCACAACCGGCCGGGTTGGCCGCCTCGCCGGCCGTGCGCGAGCAATACCAGTACTCGATGTCATTCACCTTGCGGTCGAACAGGTTGTACACGTCGAGCGCCAGTTGCGTGCGCTTGTCGATCTTGTAGCCGATGCGCAGGTTGGTCAGCGTCGATGCCGAAGAGCGTACCGAATTGTCCTCGATCAACGGCCGCGGCCCGAAATAGCGCAGGCGCAAGGCGCCGTACCACGACCCGAGATTGTCCAGGGTCAGGCCGAGATTGGCCGTGCCGGTCACCGCCCCCGGAATGTAGTCACCGACGACCGGATCGTGGTCGCGGAAGCGGGCATGCGACCAAGCGAGGTCGGCATCGAGGGCCAGCCAGTCGGACAGCACGTAGAGATTGGTCCATTCCACGCCGTACCGCCGCGACGGGCGCGACGCTTCGGTCGTCCCGGCATCGCCGACAAAGAGCAACTCCGAGGCGGCGGTCAGTTGCCAGAGCGCAACGGTCGACTGCCAGCCGGGCAGGATTTCCGAACGCACGCCAACTTCGTAGCCGCGCGTGCGCACCAGCGGCTGAACCTTGCTGACCGGCGTCACGCCGTCGGTCGGATCAACGCGTATGGTCGTGCCGCGCGCATCATTGGAATGAAAGCCGTGCCCGTAATTGAGATAGAGCTCGGTCTTGCGCCACGGCCCGAAGACGAGTGACAGCTTGGGGGTCAGCATCTGGTCGCTGGCCCGGCCGGAATTGGCACTTAAACTGGCGTCGACCGTAAAGTCGTAGGCATCGGCGCGCAGGCCCTGGATCGAACGGAACCAGTCGGTCCACCGCGTCTCGTTCTGCGCCCACAGCCCGATGCTGCGCTGCGTGACCTTGTCTTCGCGAATGGTGGACAAGGTTTCGCGATTGCTCGTCGCGTACAGCCCGACCGGGCTCAGACGGTCGACGCGCGTTTGCAGGCCAAAACTGTTCGTCACATCAAAACCGGCCCAGTTGTCGAAGACCGCATGCGAAGCCGAGAAACCGCCGGCCTGACGATGTTCGGACTGCTTGAACTGATCGCCGGGCGGGCAACCGTTGTTCAGGCAGTACTGGAAGTTGGACCACAGGTCGAGGTTCGATTGCAGCCACCAGACATTCGCCCGGCTCTGCGCATTGCCCCAGTGCTTCGCCCACTCGCCGGACAGGCTGTAGCGCTGCGTCTCGCCGCCGGTGCTCGAATCGAGCGAACCGTAGCGGTCGACCGCGCCGCTGTCGATGGCGCGCTGGGCGATCTGGTCGGTCGAGGTCCAGCGCCCGCGATAGGCCATGCCGGTGATGGCAAAACCGTTGTTGCGCGTCCCCTGGCTGTAACTGAGCACGCCGTTCAGCTTGCGGTAATGCTCGTCGACCTGCCACGGACCGTCGTTATGGAACAGTTCCAGGCCGTAGAGCAGATGGCCGCCGGCCAGCTCCGGCGAGCCGGCGAGCAGGCTGCGCGCGTAGCCGTTCTGGCCGAGCGTCAGCTGCGCCAGCGTGCCGTCGATACGCCGGCGGTAATCGATATGCGCCGCGCCGGCCGAGGAGAAATCGCCCTCTTCGGCGTAATACGGTCCCTTGCGAAAACTGATGCGGTCGACCAGTTCCGGGATCAGGAAATTGAGATCGGTATAGCCCTGGCCATGCGCATGTGTCGGCATGTTGACCGGCACGCCGCCGACGTAGGTCGCAAAATCGGTGCCGTGATCGAGATTGAGGCCGCGCAGGAAATACTGGTTGGCCTTGCCGTCGCCAGCATGCTGCGTGACGATCAGGCCGGGCACCATCTCCAGCGCCTCGCCGGGGCGCAGCATCGGCACGGCAGCCAGGCGCTGACTGGACACCACGCCCTCACTGCCCGCCGTCGCAAGGCCTTCGAGATTCTCGGTCTGCGCGCGTACTTCGACCGGCGAGAGCTGGACAGCCTCTTCCGCCGCCACACCGGCACAGGCGAGCAGAAAATATGAGCAAATTAATTTTTGTCTTAACAGCATCGTCAAAAAAAGCCGGTTGCCCGGCCATCCCCCCAATAAATCAATCAGGCCACGGCCGGCCGACGCGTCAGGCGCACTGCCGCAACAAAACTCAAGGCGATGATCGCCACCAGCATGAACCCGAAAACCAGCTCCTTGCCCTCGCTCCAGGCATCGACCGCCGGCGACAGCAGCTTGGCAGCGCCGAAGGCGGCGACCAGCAGGCTGATGCCGGAAACGACCAGGCCCATGACGCGCGAGGCGACCAGCGCCACCTGGTCGGCACGGGCGATCAGGCGGGCAATCCACAGGCCGTTGATGCCGTCGGTGAGCAGCATGCCGAGCATGAACAGCGACGCGAGGATCAGCGCGTGCTCCCAGCCGCCGAACTGGGTTGCGGTCAGCGCAAAGAAGGCAGCCTGCGACAAGGTATCGAAGGACAGCGCGAACAGGGCGCCGACCAGTGCAATCAGTGCCGGATGCGAAACATGGCGGAGGTTGCCGAGCAGCTTGCCCTTGAGACCGACCGGCTGGACGATCTCGTCCGGCCCGGCGGCGAGCACGGCAGCCAGGTTGAGGCTGCCAAGCGCAACCAGGAAGGCGATGGAAATCACGGCGCCGAGCAGGCCGAACCATTCCGGCACTTCCCAGCGCCCGGCAATGGCCGAGACGCCGAGCGCGATGGCCATGACCACGGCGCCATGGCCAAGCGAGAACAGCGTGCCGCAATAGCGCGCCAGGGCCGGCCGCTGCCGCGCGTTGTAGCGGGTCAGACCGTCGATGGTGGCGAGGTGGTCGGCGTCGAAACCGTGCTTCATGCCGAGCACGAAGGTCAGGATGAGCAGCGACAGCCAGTCGGTGGGCAGGGTTTCCATGGTGTCCGTATGAATGATTTTATTATCTTCATACAATTTGCGTGCCAGCGCAATAAGTCATTGTTCGTATTGCTTCTGCCCGGTTTTGCCACGACCTCAAGCCGGCAAAGTGGTCAGTGACTTTCCAGCGGCAGTGACAAGATGAATTCCGCCCCGCCATCCGGCGCATTGCCGGCCGTCAGACGACCGCCGTGCCGTTCGACGATGCCGTAGCTGATCGACAGGCCGAGCCCGGTGCCCTGGCCGACCGGCTTGGTGGTGAAAAACGGCTCGAACAGCCGGCCCAGATATTCCGCCGCAATGCCCGGCCCGTTGTCGATGAAACGCAGGACGGCCATGTTGTCGGCGCGACTGCCGACAATCTTCAACTTCGCCGACGACTGGTTGGCGGTGGCGTCACAGGCATTCTGGATCAGGTTCATGACCACCTGCTGCAACTGCCCGGACGAACCGGAGCAGCGCAAATCGGCCGGCAAATCGAGGTCGACCGCAAATTTGCTCGCCGCGCTCTGCACCACCCAGCGCATCGAGCGCTCGACCACCTCGTTGAGGCTGACCTGCTCGGGCTGCATCTTGTCCACCGCCGAAAAGCGTTTCAGCGCATCGACGATGTCGCGCGTGCGCTCTGCCCCCTCGATCATGCCGTCGATGAGTTGCGGCATGTCGGCGACGATGCGGTCGATGCGCAGTTCGTCGCGCATTGCCTGCAAGCCGGCGTCGGCCGCCGCCGGGCTGGCATGCACGGCGTTCAGGTAGGCATCGAGGCGGCCGGCGTAGCGTTGCAGCGACAGCACGTTGCCGAGCACGAAACTGATCGGGTTATTCAGTTCATGCGCGACGCCAGCCACCAGGCGACCCAGCGAAACCATCTTCTCGGCATGCAGCAACTGGCCCTGCGTGCGTTTCAGATCGTCGTGCGCCTGGCGCAGCGCCGAATAGGCGCGGCGCAGTTCGCCAACCGGCCGGCCGGTGACCACCATGCCCATCAGTTTGCCGGTCTGCGACAGGCGCGGCGTGCAGTTCATCGAGACCGGTACGGTCGACCCGTCGCCAGCACGCAAAAAGAACTCGCAGTCGTGCACGCCCTCGCGCCCGAAGCGGGCAAAGATTTCACGCGCCTTGGCCCGTTCGACATCGTCGGCAAACAGGTCGAAGACCGGCTTGTGCTGCAGCTCTTCTATCGTCTTGCCGGCGATGTGCGACAGCGAGGGATTAACCTCCTCGATATTGCCGTTGCGGTCGCAGACGATCAGGATGTCCGACATCGAGGCGAGCACGCTCTCGATGAACTGGTGCGACTCCTCGAGCGCGGCATTCTTCTCTTCGAGCGCCACTTCGTACTGAAGGAGGTCGTTGTAGACCTCGTCCATTTTCTGGATGACTTCGATCCAGGCCTGCTCGCCGAGCTGCTCGGTGGCCGCCGGCAAGGGCGAATCGAGGCCCGGATCAGCGGGCCGGCCGGTAGTGGACATGCGCTGCGCCGTGTTCGTCGTGGGCGTGATGATGCTCCGGTTCGAGGGCAATCACGTTGAGCTTGCCGTGGCGCACGCCGCTCTCGGCCATCAGCTGGTCGGCAAATTGTCTGACCTCGGCGGTCGCCCCTTTCAAAATGACGGTTTCCAGACAATTGTCGTGATCGAGATGACTGTGCATGGCAGCCACGGTCAGGTCGTGGTGGTCGTGCTGCAGACCGGTGATGCGTTCGGCCAGTTCGCGCTCGTGGTGGTTGTACACGTAGGACAAGTTGGCGACGCAATGCCCGGCCGGCGGATCGCGCTGGCGGTCGCTCTCGATGGCGCCACGAATCAGGTCGCGTACCGCTTCCGAGCGGTTGCTGTAGCCGCGCGCCGCGATCAACTCGTCGAACTGGCTGGCCAGCGACTCGTCCAGCGAAATGGTAAAGCGCTCCATCGATCATCCCCTTGGCGAAAACACCGGCAACAATGCCGGCATTCCCGATGGCGTGCAAGTCACCCGCGACAAAAAGCTGGAACGGGAAATGCTAGTAGATGACTGAAGTTCGGGAATCACGCTCTGGCATCCCAGCTTTCACAAGAAGCACATGTCGCAACAGGAGGATTCATCATGGCTCATACCGACATCCGACTCGCCGTCGCCGAAGAACGCACCATCTACGACGTGGCCGCCATCGAACGCGCCATGGAAGAGGCCGCCGGCAACCGCAACGAAGCGCTCGCCACCCTGTACGACAAGATGAAGCAGCGCGGTGGCGGCCGTTTCCTGATCCGCCCGACCGGCGCCGACATGATCGATGACCTCTACGACAGCTGCCCCAATTTCAGCGACGTCATCGACGACCTGCGCAAATACGTCGCGCTGTCGGTGGCCGGCAACGAGCCGATGAGCTTCACGCCCATCCTGCTGCTCGGCGAACCGGGCATCGGCAAGACGCATTTCGCCCGCGAACTGGCGGCCCGCCTCGGCACCGGCCACGAATTCATCTCGATGAGCGCCTTGACCGCCGGCTGGGTCCTGTCCGGCGCCTCGTCGCAATGGAACAACGCCAAGCCGGGCAAGGTGGCGCACACTTTGGTGCATGGCGACTACGCCAACCCCATCGTGGTGCTCGACGAGATCGACAAGGCCGGCGGCGATTCACGCTACGACCCGATGGGCGCCCTCTACAGCCTGCTCGAACACGACACGGCGCGCGCCTTCAAGGACGAGTTCATCGATATCGACATCGACGCATCGCATATCCTGTGGGTGACGACGGCCAACGACGAGCGTTCGATACCGGAACCCATCCTCAACCGCATGAACGTCTACGAAGTGCCGCGCCCCGACCACGATGCCGCCATCAGCATCGCCGCCGCGCTCTACCGCGAGATCGTCGGCGAGCACGACTGGGGTTTCCCGCCGGAAGCCGAGGAAAGTGTGCTCGAACGGCTCGGTGCGCTGCCGCCGCGCGACATGCGCAAGCGTCTGCTCGCCGCCTTCGGCACGGCCAAGCTGGAAGGCCGCAACTGGCTGGAAGCGGCCGACTTCGAACAGGCCCGCATGGGGCGCAGTCGCAAGATCGGCTTCTGAAAACGCGCCCGGCCGCACCGGTCGGGCGCCCACTCAAACGATGCGGCGCACCCGGACCCGGTTGCGCCCGCCCTGCTTGGCGTCGTACAGCGCCTGATCGGCCACCGCGATGAACTGGTGCGGATCAAGTTCGAGCACGCGCGGCGTCATCGCGACGCCAACACTGATCGTCAAATGCAGGCGCCGGCCGCAATCGTCGAGCGCCTCGTCGGCGATCGACAGGCGCAGGCGTTCGGCAATTGCTTCCGCGACCTCGGCATCCTCGCCGTCGAGCACAATGAGGAACTCCTCGCCGCCATAACGACCGACCCGGTTGTAGTCGCGCACACCGCTGTTCAGGCGGGCGGCGACCGCACGCAGGGCACGGTCGCCGGCATGATGCCCGTGCCCGTCGTTGATCTTCTTGAAGAAATCGATGTCTATCATCAACAGGCTGAGCGGCAGCCCCTCGCGGCGCGCCCGCGACAAACGCGTCTCGAGCAGGTTCATGATCGCCCGCCGGTTGTAGAGACCGGTCAGTTCGTCGTGCATGGCCTGCGTTTCAAGTATGCGCCTGGCTTCCAGCAACTCCTGGTTGACCTCGAAAAGCTGCTGATAAAGACGGCTCTTCTCGACCAGCAGGGAAAGCTGCACGGCCAGGCGGAGAAAAACGCCCTGATGCACGTTCTGATAAGTGTTTTTGGCGAAACTCGAGAAAAACAGCAGGCCGATCGGCTTGCCGTGCGCAATCAGCGGACAGGTCAGGCTGGAGAGCACGCCTTCGGCAAGCACCTTGCGCGTCGAATCCGACTCCGGGTGCTCTGCCAGATAGCTTTCCAGGTCGTTGATGATGCGCGGCTTGCCGGTCTCGATCACCGCCTGCAGGCTGCTGCCCTGCATCGGCGCGGTATAGCCCGGCGCAATGATGACCGTCGCCGCATCCGAACGCCCCCAGTAATGCGTCAGCTGCAGCTTGTCGTCGCTCAGGAAGGCGGCGCCGAGGCGGTTGTAGGGAATCACCGTGCGAAACGACTCGAAGACCTTTTCCAGCACGTCATCGAGAAACAGGCCGGTGGTCAGCTGCTCGGCAATCTGCTGGATCTTGCGCGTTTCCTCGAAATTCTGCTCCAGGGTTTCCGCCAAGCGGTTCAATTCAAGGCCGAGAATACCGACCGCATCGAGCGGTTCGGCCGGGATCTCGACATCGAAATTGCCATCACGCAACTGCTTTACTGCCGACTGGAATACGGGAATTCTCGCGTCCGTTTCCGGCGATTTTCCGCTTGCCCCCATGTTGCTCCCCTTTCAAGGCCCGCTACATTCAATGTAGTCGATTAACGACCGATTCATGGAAGCCCAAGGCCTTGTGATCGCACCGAGCAAACCAGCCCCACGGAGAAAACTAATGCACGGTACAGACCATGCAGGGGTCAAACGAGCGCACGACATGCTGAATAGTCGGCGGCGCGCCTTCCCCCGCGGCGAGTCCGAGCAGGGCCTTTTCCAGCGGCCCTTCCTGATTGGTCGCGTCGCGCGGCGAAAAGTTCCAGGTAGTCGGCGCAATGATCTGGTAACGCTCGATGCGGCCGCGCCGTATGGTCAGCCAGTGGCCGAGGCTGCCGCGCGCCGCTTCGACCAGACCGACGCCGCTGCCTTCATCCGGCATCACGCCCTGCGCGCAGAATGACTCGCCCGGCTGCAGTGCCTGCACCCAGCCTTCCATGGCTGGAATCAGCAGCGCCAGTTCCTGCAGGCGGGCGACGACACGGGCCATGACACTGCCGCCGTCACGCTGCACCAGATCGAGCAACAGCGGATTGCCGGCCACCACCTGGCGGGCCAGGGCACCGACTTCATGGGCCTGGCCGGCATAGCGCGGCGCCTTGCACCAGGTGTAGGCATCCGCCTTGTCGGCGGCGACGATGGTTTCACCTGTGGCCGGATGCCGCGGCTGATCGGCGAGCAGCCAGGCGCGCTCGGTATCTTCGGTAATGCGCGCCGCTGCGAAAGCTACGGTTTTTCCCTGCTGCCAGGTACCGGCCGGGAACAGCCCGTAGGCACCATGTGACAGAAAACGGTCGTCGGCACGCCCGATACGCTCAAGGCCAAGATCGCCGGCGATTTTCAGGAAGGCCGGGAAATCGCCGGCCCGGCCATCCGCCCAGGCCAGCAATTCGGCCTTGCTGGCGAGTTGACCGATACGCTCCAGCGCATCGCCGAACAGCCGGCGTTCGAGGAAGCTGCGGAATTCGCGCAACAGCGCGAGCAGGCGGATGCGTTCGCCGGCGGTGATCGCCCGCGTGCTGCCGCCCGGCTGGATGGCCAGCGTGTGCGGCCAGCGCCCGGCGAGAAAGCCCATCAGGCGCAGGAAGCTGGCGCGCGCCGGCAAGACCTCGGCGGCGGCCGAACCCTTGATCGCCGTGAAGCGCTCGGCAATCGCCGGGTGCCATGGACGGTCGACATAGTCCGGACGGGCAAAATCCGGCATGAAGAACAGGTAGAAATGCGTCAGGTGATCGGCCATGTTCTCGGTCGCCTGAATCAGGTGACGGGCGAGCAGGCCGTTCGGCGTCGGCGTCACGCCCATTGCGTCGGCCAGCGCCGTCGCGGCGGCGGCCGATTGCGCCACCGAACAGATGCCGCAGATGCGCGGCACGATGGCCAGCGCATCGAGCGGCGCGCGCCCGACCAGGATCTGCTCGAAACCGCGGAACAGCGGCGAATTGACGTAGGCCGCCTGGATCCGGCCAGCCTCGAGTTCGAGACTGACCTCGAGATCGCCCTCGACACGGTTGAACGGTCCGACGACGATGCGGCTCATTTGCCACCGCCCTTTTTCTTGATTGCCGGCCGGAAGACGAGATGGTCGACGACCGCGTTGTCGCGCACCCGCTTCGGCGTCGCCGACTTGGACAGCGCCGCGAGCGCGACGAACCAGGCTTTCGGCATGTCGCTCGGCAGACCGATCGGAATGCCCGCCACTTTCGGCGTTTCCTGGAAGGCATGGCCAGGCGACTCGAAGCCGGGCTCGGTACAGGCGATGCAGGCAAAGCCGCCGCGCAGGCAGGAGCCGCTGCCGTTCCAGGCGCGCAGATTGCAGTCGGCATGCGCCTGGGTACCCTTGCAACCGAGGTTTTCCATCAGGCAGCCAAGGTCGGACTGCTTCTCGGCGCTCGCCTTGAATTCGTAATATTCGTTGCGCGGGCAGCCGTGATGCACCAGTTCGCCGGCGTAGAACAGCGGCCGCCCGAGTTCGTCGAGGTCAGTGTCGGCCATGCCTTCGAGCGCCAGCTTTTGCAGCGACTCGACGATCCAGCCCGGATGCGTCGGGCAACCGGCAATATTGACCACCGGCAAACCGCCGGCCGAGCGGAAGCCGGCGCCGAGCAGGCCGCCCGGCGTCTGTTCGTCGTATTGCAGGCCGCAGGCTTCGAGCGGATTGCCCGGCGTATTGGCCGAGAAGCCGCCATAAGCGGTACAGGAACCGATCGCGAACACCCATTTGGCCTGCCCGGCCAGACGCGTCACCCATTCGGTGAGCGGCCGGCCGTTGCCGGCCATCAGGTGGAAGCGGCCGCTGCCGTTCGGACCGCGCAGCATGGCGCCTTCGACACACAGCACATCAAACGCCAGCTCGCCGCTGGCGCAGGCTTCGAGGACGGCCAAGGCTTCGCCGCCGCTGGCCTGTGACAAGGCCGGATGCCAGACAAACTCGATACCGGCATCGCGCAGCTCATCGAACAGGGAACGCGGCTCCGAGCACAGCAGCGACTGCGTGCAACCGCCGCAACCACCGCTTTGCAGCCAGAGGACTTTCATGCGTCCGGCTCCAGTCCGTAGCGCGTCAGCTTGGCGCGCAGACCAACGCGCGACAGGCCGAGTTCGCGCGCCGCGCGCGACTTGTTGCCGCGATGCCGGCGCATCGCCTCGCCAAGCACCTCCATTTCCAGTTGCTCCATGCGTTCCTTGAGGCCGCCGCTCAGGTTGGCGCCGGACAGCACCGGACCGCCCGGCAGGTGCGCCGCGGGTTGGCGATCCGCAATCTGGCGCACGCGTGGCGAAAGCAACTCGATCCCCAGCAGGGGCGCATCGGCCAGCGCCAGCATGCGCAGGATTTCGTTCTGCAATTCGCGGACATTGCCCGGCCAGTGCCAGGCCGCCATGCAGGCCAGCGCTTCCGGCGTGAAGCCGTCGGCCGGCTTGTCCATGACCCGGCAGGCGTTGTCGAGCAGGCGCCGGGCGAGCAGCGGCAAGTCGTCGGGCCTTTCGCGCAGGGCCGGCACATGCAGCGAAATGGTCGCCAGGCGATAGTAGAGATCCTCGCGAAAACGGCCGGTGCGGACGTCTTCTTCCAGATCGCGATTGGTCGCCGCGATGACGCGCACGTCGGCACTCACCACCCGGTTGCTGCCGAGCGGGCGGAATTCGCCTTCCTGCAGCACGCGCAGCAATTTGACCTGGAAAGCCGGGCTGGTTTCACCGATTTCGTCGAGGAACAAGGTGCCGCAGTCAGCCTGCTGAAACAGGCCGACCCGGTCTTCCACCGCGCCGGTGAAGGCGCCGCGCTTGTAGCCGAAGAGTTCCGATTCGAGCAGCGTGTCGGGCAGCGCACCGCAGTTCTCGGTGACGAAGGGGCGATGCGAGCGGCGGCTCTCGTAGTGGATGGCGCGGGCGATCATTTCCTTGCCGCTGCCCGACTCGCCGGTCACCATCACCGACAGGTCGTAGGGCGCAATGCGCTCGACCATGCCGCACAGCGCGTTGAGCGGGCTGCCCGGCGCCCGGATCAGCGCGCCCAGGCCGAAGCTGCTCTTGGCCTTTTCCTGCTTGCTGTCGACGCGCTTCCTGAGCACCGGCTCGGCAGTGCGCAAATCAAGCGACAGGCGCTGGTTTTCCTGCTGCAGGCGCCAGACTTCGGCGGCGCGCTGCAGGGTCAGCAGCAGTTGTTCCGGCTGCCAGGGCTTCAACAGGTATTGCCAGATGCCGGCTTCGTTGACGCCGGTAATGATGTCCTCGGCGTCGGTGTAGCCGGACAGGATGATGCGCACGACATCCGGCCAGCGGTGCCGCACTTCCTTGAGGAAAACCACCCCGGTCGTGCCCGGCATGCGCTGGTCGCAGAGCACAATGCGGATCGCGGCGCTCGGCATCTCGCGCTCGAGTACGGCCAGCGCCTCGCTCGCCCCGGAGGCACAGAAGACTTCGAAATCTTCCTCCAGCGTGCGGCGCAGCGCTTCCTGCGAACGCACTTCGTCGTCGACGACAAGGACGGCGGGCAGTTTGCGCAGGCTGGTCGGAATCATGTCGGCGTTTTCCAGTCGAGATCGCGGTGGCGGGCGAGATGGCGCGGCGTCCAGGAATTGGCCGTGCGCGAGACGAAATGATAGCGCGCGACGTGATACGACGGATCGAAGCCGTAGAAGTTGCGGCGCATTTCCCGCAACTCTTCTTCCCGCCACACGGCGAGCGGCTTGGCCGCTTCGTCGGCGCGGCGCTTTTCGCCTTTTGCAGCGAGTCGACCGCTGAAATCTGGCGCCGCGGCGAGTTCGGCGGCGCGCCGCGCGACATCGACGGCAAAGCCGGGACCGGGCAGACAGGCGTCGTAAAAGCCCAGCTTGACCGCTTCCGGCGCCGTCATCGGCAGGCGGTGGCGCATGATCGCCTGCGCCCCGTCGACACCGACGCGCGGCGGCAGCAGGTAGGACCAGAACTCCGAGCCGTACAGGTTGCCCATGTTCTTGTAATGCGGGTTGAGCATGACGCCGGCGCGCACCCAGACGAAGTCGGCGGCGCGCGCCAGGAAGCAGCCGCCGGCGCCGGCATTGCCGCCCAGCGCGGCAACGGTCAACTGCGTTTCGCAACGCAAAATGGCCTCGGCCAGATCGTCGATGGCATTGATATTGGCCCAGGATTCGTCGGCCGGGCTCTCCGCCGCCTCGATGGTGTTGAGGTGGATGCCGTTCGACCAGAAATCGCTGCCGCCGCGCAGCACGATGACGCGCGTTGGCTGCGTCGTCGCCCAGCGGAAGGCTTCGGTCAGGCGCTGGCATTGCTCGGTGCTCATCGCGCCGTTGTAGAACTCGAAGGACAGGAAGCCGACGCCACCGGCTTCTTCATAGGCGATATCCTGCCAGGTCGGCGTCGCCGACTTGTGCCAGCCGGCGAGCGGCAGTTCGGGCAGGGTCTGGGCTTCCGGGAAGGCCAGCGTCGCCGGCAGCTTGATGCCGCCCGGCCGTTTGACATGGCCAATCCACACGGCGCCGTCGGCGGTGCCACGCAGGATGGCCGTCTCACGCCGGCCGAGCAATTCGCCGGGCGCGCCCTTGAGCGTAGCTTCCGGCCAGGCATCGAAGAGATGGCAAGGCTGGCCGAACAATTCATCGGCGACGCCGGGAAAACCATCGGCGGCATTGAGGCGGGCAAGGATTTCGGCGGTCGTCTGCTGCTGCCAGTCGATACGCCGGTCGACCTGGCGCATCAAGGCGTGTGCCTGACCGGGCACGCGGGCCGGCATGAAATTGCCGGCCTGGACACGGTCGACCGCCTGGAGCACGGCATTGACCGCCGCCTCGGTGGTTTCGTTGCGATAGATCGAGGCCTTGCGCGCCGCACGCAGCGGGAAGTTCGCCGACGCCCAGACCGGGCCGGCATCCATTTCGGCCTCGGCCTGCAGCACCGTGACGCCCCATTCCGGCACACCCTGCTGGATGGCCCAGTCGAGCGCCGAGGGTCCGCGGTCGCCAACGCTGCCGGGATGCACGACCAGGCAAAGATGCCGCGACCAGATCGACTCGGGAATCGCCCGCTTGAGGAAGGGCGCGATGATCAGCTCCGGCTGGAACAGCGCGACCGCTTCCTCGCTGACGCTGTCGGCGATGTCGAATTCGATGCTGATCTGGTGGCCGCGCCCGGTCAATTCGCAAAAAAGGCGTTGCGCCAGACTGTTAAAAGAGTGTGTCAGAAAGAGAATTCGCATGCTTTTTGATTTTTTTGCCTGCCATGACATCGAAGTGAAGCCAGAAAGGGCCTGCCCTGCCGGGGCGAAAACCACTCACTAGACCATTGGTTATATTACCTTCGCGATATTTTTCAAATGCTTAGCTGTGATTACCATCGGTTCAAGACCAGTCGTCAACCGGGGGAAACCACTATGCAAGGACAACGCAAACGCGCCGAGGCACCCAAAGCCGCTCTCTATCGCGCACCACGAGCGGAATACACCGCCGCCGTCCGTTACCTCGACGGCAAGCGCGACATTTTCCGCATCCGCAACGCCGACGACATCGCCGATGCCCGCGCCATGGTCATCAGCGAACTCGGCGACGTGCAGTCGATCATGATCGCGCTGCGCCACCACTAGAATCTCAGCAAATCCGCGGCAACTGCTCGCCGCTCAGCCAGTCCACGATGCGCTTGCCACCGAAACCGGTCACCATCTGGACAAAGTGATTCGAATCCGCATGCACCGAACCGACAATTGCCGCATTGGCCCCGAGCGGGTGCGCGCGCATGGCTGACAACAATTTTTCCGCATCGTCGGCGGCGCAGATCGCCACCAGCTTGCCTTCATTGGCAACATAAAGCGGGTCCAGCCCGAGAAATTCGCAGGCCGCATTGACCGCCGGCTGCACCGGCAGCGCCTTTTCCTGCAGCAACATGCCAACCCCGGACTGCTGCGCGATTTCGTTCAGCGTCGTGGCCAGGCCGCCACGCGTCGGATCGCGCAGCACATGAATATCCGCGCCGCTCGCCCGCATCGCCGCGATCAGGCCATGCAACGCCGCCGTATCGGACACGATGGGCGACTCGAAGCCCAGGCTCTCGCGCTCGGCCATGATCGCCATGCCGTGATCGCCGAGTGTGCCGGAAACCAGGATCGCATCGCCGACCTGCGCGCCGCGCCCGGATAGCTCCCTGCCCGGCGCCACGACACCGACCCCGGTCGTCGTGATGAACACACCATCGCCCTTGCCGCGCTCGACCACCTTGGTGTCGCCGGTCACCACCGGCACGCCGGCTTCCTTGCTCGCCGCCGCCATGCTTTGCACGATGCGCGCCAGATCGGCGAGCTTGAAGCCCTCTTCGAGGATGAAGCTGGCCGCCAGGTAAAGCGGCGTCGCGCCCAGCATCGCCACATCGTTGATCGTGCCATGCACCGACAGGCAGCCGATATCGCCACCGGGAAAGAACAGCGGCGAGACGACATGCGCATCGGTCGCCATGACCAGCCGACCCTCGCCAGCGGCCGGCAGCAGTGCACCGTCGTCGCCCTGGGCGAGATAGTCGTTGCCGAGGTGTTTGGCGAACAGTTCCTCGATCAGTTGCGCCATCGCCCGGCCACCGGCGCCATGCGCCATGTCGACCTGGCCGTGTTTGATGTCGAGGGGACGGATGTAGGTTTTGCGGGATTGGGTCATGGGGTTTCGGACTCGATCGTTCGTATTTGGCGGCCGAGTTCGATTTGGCAGGAGCATGGGACGGTGCCTGCTGTAGTCTCGGCTACGGGGGGTTCTTTATTTGATTTACGTGGGGGTTCCGCCTTGCGGGCGGGCGTACTTTCTTCTTGCTTCGCCAAGAAGAAAGTAGCCAAAGAAGAAGGCGACCCCCGGGTCGGCGCCGGGCGTTGCCCGGTCCCTTGCGCTACTCGGCCGGCCGGGCGGCTTGCTAAACTCGCCTGCGGCTCAGACAGACGCAAGCCGAAACCCCCGGCCAGCCTGCGTTGCTCAGCGCCTCCCAGGGGGACCCGAAAGGCGTCGCCGCCGAACTGGTGGAGATGGTTTTTTGCTGTTTCTAGCGGTCGACCGTTAAAAACAAGGTTTTTCCTTTTTTCTTCCTGGGTAGAGCCGTCGTTCCGAGACGCTTTTCCGGATCCCCATGTGGAGCGCCGAGCAACGGAGAAGGGCCGGGGGCCTTCGGCGAGGACTGTCTGAGGCCCGCAGGGCCGAGTTCCGCAGCCGCCCGGTCCTTTGAGTAGCGCAGGGGAGTCGGCAACGCCGACCGCGTAGCCTGGGGTCGCCTTTTCTTTGGCTACTTTCTTTTGGCGAAGCAAAAGAAAGTACGCCCGCCCGCAAGGCGGAACCCCAAGCCTATCCAACGGAACCCCAACGCCAAACAAGTGAGATCTCATTTAAAAGAAGCCCCCTCCCGAATCAGCCCTGCCATCGGCTCCCCAGCCAGCGCCTCAACCAGGCTGGCCTGATTAACCGCCGGCTGGTTCTGGCTGACCTTCCACTTGCCGATCAGGCGCTCAATGACGATCTCGATCCCGACAATCGCCCCAAGCATTTTCTCAATGTAATCAGCCGGTGCATCACCAACCGCCCAGGGTTTGGCCAATCCGGCCTCATGCTCGGCGGTCAACGCCGTCAATTGCGCCAAAAGCCAGTCGGCGTCGTCGATCACCCGCAGATGGCCATAGGCATGCACGGCGCAGTAGTTCCAGGTCGGCACGACCTTGCCGTGTTCGGCCTTGGTCGCGTAGCCGGATGGGCTGATGTAACACTCGTGCCCCTGGAAAATGACCAGAATTTCGCTGTCGACCGTCTGGCGCGACAGCGGATTGCCACGCGCGACATGGCCACGCAGCGTGCCGTGTGCGCCGGACTCCGTATCGAGCAGCAGCGGCACATGATTGGCCTCCAGCCCGTCGGGCCCGTGCGTGACGAGGGTGGCGAGCGGGAAGGCGCGCATCAGGTCATGCAGGCGGGCCGGGTCGCTGACTGCGAAGTGCTTGGGCAGGTACATCGCCTACATCCGGAAGATGCCGAATTTTGTCTCTTCGGCCGGCGCGTTCATCGAGGCGGAAAGGCCGAGGCCGAGCACGCGGCGGGTGTCGGCCGGGTCGATGATGCCGTCGTCCCACAGTCGCGCCGAGGCGTAGTAAGGATGGCCCTGCGTCTCGTATTGCTCGCGGATCGGTGCCTTGAAAGCGGCTTCCTCTTCGGCGCTCCAGGTCTTGCCGGCCGCTTCGATGCCGTCGCGCTTGACGGTGGCCAGCACGCCGGCCGCCTGTTCGCCGCCCATCACCGAGATGCGGGCGTTCGGCCACATCCAGAGGAAGCGCGGGCTGTAGGCGCGGCCGCACATGCCGTAGTTGCCGGCGCCGAAACTGCCGCCGATGACGACGGTGAATTTCGGCACCTTGGCGGTGGCGACGGCGGTGACCATCTTGGCGCCGTCGCGCGCGATGCCGCCGTTTTCATACTTGCGGCCGACCATGAAGCCGGTGATGTTCTGCAGGAAAACGAGTGGAATGCCGCGCTGGGCGCAGAGTTCGATGAAGTGCGCACCCTTGAGGGCCGATTCGCTGAACAAAATGCCGTTGTTGGCGACGATGCCGACCGGGTAGCCGTAAATCCGCGCAAAACCGCAGACCAGCGTCGTGCCGTAGCGCGCCTTGAATTCATCGAAATCGGAGCCGTCGACGATGCGGGCGATGATTTCGCGCACGTCGAAAGGCTTCTTGGCATCGGTCGGAATCACGCCGTACAGCTCTTCCTGGCTGAACAGCGGTTCGCTCGGGGCGGTCAACGTGACTGGCGGGGCCTTTTTCCAGTTCAGATCCTTGACGATGCGTCGCGCGATGGCCAGCGCGTGCGCGTCGTTTTCGGCCAGATGATCGACGACGCCGGAAATGCGCGTATGCACGTCGGCACCGCCGAGGTCTTCGGCCGAGACGACTTCACCCGTGGCGGCTTTCACCAGCGGCGGGCCGCCCAAAAAGATCGTGCCCTGGTTCTTGACGATGATCGACTCGTCGCACATGGCCGGTACGTAGGCGCCGCCGGCTGTGCACGAACCCATCACGGCGGCGATCTGCGGGATGCCGGCGGCCGACAGGTTGGCCTGGTTGAAGAAGATGCGGCCGAAATGTTCCTTGTCCGGGAAGACCTCGTCCTGCATGGGCAGGAAGGCGCCGCCGGAATCGACCAGATAGATGCAGGGCAGGCGGTTTTCCAGTGCGATTTCCTGGGCGCGCAGGTGCTTTTTGACGGTCAGCGGGTAATAGGTGCCGCCCTTCACCGTCGCGTCGTTGGCAACGATCATGCACTCGATGCCTTCGACGCGGCCGATACCGGCGATCACCGAGGCGGCCGGTACGTCGCCGCCGTACATGCCGTAGGCCGCGAACTGGCCGATCTCAAGGAAAGGCGTGCCGGGGTCGAGCAGGGCGCTGACCCGCTCGCGCGGCAGCAGCTTGCCGCGGGCCAGATGCTTCTGGCGCGCCGCTTCCGGGCCGCCGAGGGCGATCTTCTCGACCTTCTCGTGCAGGTCGGCGACAACCGTGGTCATCGCGGCCGCGTTGGCCTGGAAGTCGGCGCTGCGCGGGTTGAGTTGGGATTTCAGGATGGTCATGTCTCCTCGCTTCTTTTATGTGTGCGTTGCCTGAAAAATCGGGTGGGGTACTACAACTGTGTTTCCTGTTTCAGCCAGTTGCTGACGGGTTCCGGCTGGAATGCCGCCATCGCGGCGAGCAGGCGTTCGCCGTCGCTGTCGGCCAGTGCCATGGCGCGGTTCTGCGGGCGCAGGAAGCCTTCGCCGACGGCATGGTCGAACAGCGCCAGCAGCGGATCGTAGAAGCCGTTCACGTTGAGCAGGCCCATCGGTTTCACGTGAAACCCGAGCTGGCCCCAGGTCAGGATTTCGCAGAATTCCTCGAAGGTGCCGAAGCCGCCGGGCATCGCGATGAAGCCGTCGGCGAGTTCGGCCATGCGCGCCTTGCGCGTGTGCATCGAATCGACGATTTCCAGGCGGTTCAAGGCGCGGTGTTCGACATGGCGGCCATCGACCTCCTTGCCCATCAGCGCCTGCGGAATGACGCCGATGACGCTGCCGCCGGCACTCAGGCAGGCATCGGCAACGACGCCCATCAGCCCGACATTGCCGCCGCCATAAACCAGCTCGATGCCGCGTGCAGCCAGCAGGCGGCCGAGCTTTTCGGCTTCGTTGCGGTAGAGCGGGTTGTGGCCGGGATTGGCGCCACAGAAGACACAGATACGTTGCATGTTGTTCTCGGTTGTTACTGTTAAAAACCGCCGCTTTCCAGCCAGTGTTCGATTTGCGGCAGGCGGTCGGCGCCGAAGAAGTGTTCGCCGTCGATGATTACGTGCGGCGAGCCGAAGACGCCGGCGGCCAGCGCCTGCGTGCATTCGTCCTTGAGTCTGGCCTTGATTTCCGGGCTTTGCAGTGCGGCGGCCAGCGCCGTACGGTCGACGCCCAGATTTGCGGCAATTTCCAGCACGGTGTCCGGCGACGAAATATCGCGATCGTCGACGAAGAAGGCGCGATAGGCGGCGTGCGCGAATTGCCGGGCCAGCGCGCAGTCCTGGCCGTGCAGCCAGTAGTAGGCGCGGGCGGCATTCTGTGTCGGCAGCGGGAAGCGGCTGGGCGGGTTGTAGGGAATGCCCATGTGACGGGCCGAGCGGTGGAAGTCGTGCAGCATGTAGCTGCCCTTGCTGCTGACGCCGTCGGCGGGCGGGCGTGAGCCGGTAGCCTGGAAGATGACCCCGAGCAGGATCGGGTGCCATTTGACCTTGCGCCCGTGGCGGGCGGCGACGTCGTCGATTTTCTCGGCCAGCAGGTAGCCATAGGGGCTGGAAAAGTCGAACCAGAAGTCGAGCGGGGCCTTGTTCTCTGTTGCAGTCATGTTTGTCTCCTCGTGCTGACGGTCGCGGGCATTTTTGCTGTTTTTTGCCCGTCGACCGTCTGGGTGCTGCTTATTCGGCGGCGATACTGCGCCCGATGACCAGGCGCTGGATATCGTTGGCGCCTTCGTAGATCTGGCAGATGCGCACGTCGCGGTAGATGCGCTCGACCGGGAAGTCGCTGGTGTAGCCGACACCGCCGTGGATCTGGATGGCGTCGGAGGCGATCTTTTCGGCCGCTTCCGAGGCGAACATCTTGGCCATCGAGGCTTCCTTGAGGCAGGGCTTGCCGGCATCCTTCAACTGCGCGGCGCGCCAGACCATGAGGCGGGCGGCGTCGAGCAGGGTGTTCATGTCGGCCAGTTTGAAGTTGACTGCCTGGTGGTCGATGATGGGCACGCCGAAGGTGACGCGCTCCTTGGCATAGCGCACGGCGGCTTCAAACGCGGCACGCGCCATGCCGATGCTCTGCGCGGCAATGCCGATGCGGCCGGCTTCGAGGTTGGAGAGGGCGATCTTGTAGCCTTCGCCTTCCTTGCCGAGCAGTGCCGAGGCCGGCACGCGGCAGTTTTCCAGGATGATCTGCACGGTATCGGAAGCGTGCTGGCCCATCTTGTCTTCGGTGCGGCCGACGATGAAACCGGGCGTCGCGGTCGGAATCAGGAAGCAGGAAATGCCCTTCTTGCCGGCGGCCTTGTCGGTGACCGCGAAGACGATGGCCATCTGGGCGTGCTTGCCGGTGGTGATGAACTGCTTGACGCCATTGAGGACGAAGAAGTCGCCATCCTTGTCGGCGCGGGTGGTGATCGCGGCAGCATCGGAGCCGGTGTGCGGCTCGGTCAGGCAGAAACAGCCGAGCTTTTCGCCGCGGGCGAGCGGCTTCAGCCATTCTTCCTTCTGCGCATCGGTGCCGTATTTTTGCGTGATGCCGCAGGCCAGCGAGTTCTGTACCGAGACGATGGTCGAGGTGGCGCCATCGCCGGCGGCGATTTCTTCCAGGGTCAGGACCAGCGACATGTAATCCATGCCGGCACCGTCCCATTCTTCCGGCACGACCATGCCGAGCGCGCCGAGTTCACCGAGTTCCTTCAGGGCCTGGGCCGGGAAGGTGTGATTGCGGTCCCATTCGGCGGCGAAGGGGGCGAGGCGTTCCTGCGCAAAGCTGCGCATGGTGTCGCGGATCATTTCCTGTTCTTGGGTCAGAATCATGTGCGAATCTCCAGAGAAATTTTTTGTTGTGTGGTGAGCCAGACGCCGGCAATGACCAGCAGGCCGCCGACAAGTACCGACAGGCCGAGCCGCTCGTCGAGCAGCAGTGCCGCCTGCAGTACGGCAAACACCGGGACCAGATTGATGAAAATCGAGGCATGGCCGGCGCCCAGCTGGTGCACCGCTTCGGTGAACCAGGTGTAGGCGATGGCGGTGCCGAAAATGGCAAGAAAAAGCATGGCGGCCCATACCTGCCCGGACCATATCGCCGGGGCCATGTCACCCTGAACCAGGGCGGCGATCCCGAGGAAAGCCGCGCCGACCAGGCTGCCGTAGAGCGTCGTGGCGAGTGGCGACAGTGTTTTGGTCGCCTGCCGGCCGATGAAGGTATACGCCGCCCAGCTCAGCACGCAGCCGATGATCAGCCATTCGCCGACGCCCACCGTGCCCTGGATCAGAGCCAGTGGATTGCCGTTGCCGATCACCGTCAGGCAGCCGGCCAGCGCGATGGCGCTGCCGAGTGCCTTGCGCCGGTTCATGCGTTCATGGCCGAACAGCCAGGCGGCCAGCACGATGACCACCGGGTTGAGCGCCACGACCAGTGCGCCGCGGCCGGCGGTGATGTGCTGCAGGCCGTAGAAAAAACACAGGCCGTAAAGAAAGATGCCGAAAAAGCCCAGTCCGCAGACGACGCCCCACTCGCGGCTGCTGCGCAAGCGCGGCAGCGTCCGGCCGGAAAGCAGGAGCGCTGCGGCGAGCACCATGGCCGTGACCACGAAGCGGATGGCCGCGATGCCGAGCGGCGCTGAGACCTCCCGGGCAATGATGCGCCCGGCGATCCAGGTGCCTCCCCAAAAGAACATCGCGGCGACCAGTTTGGCGTAGGTAAGTGACGGCATTTTTCAGGATCGAGGATTTAGGATCGAGGATCCAGCTAATGTTTCCGTGCCAAAGGCGCGCAAATCTTGGCTAACAGCTCGATCCTCAATCCTCGATCCTTCTCTCAAAGCATTTCCACCGCGAGGGCCGTGGCTTCGCCGCCGCCGATGCAGAGCGAGGCAACGCCGCGCTTCTTGCCGTATTTCTTCAGCGCGCCGAGCAGCGAAACGACGATGCGAGCACCGGAGGCACCGATCGGGTGGCCGAGCGCACAGGCGCCGCCGTGGATGTTGACCTTGTTCGGGTCGAGCTTGAGGTCGTGCAGCGCGGCCATGGTGACGACGGCGAAGGCTTCGTTGATTTCGTAGAGATCGACGCTCTCGGCGGTCCACCCGGTTTTTGCGAACAATTTCTGCATTGCGCCGACCGGAGCCGACGGGAACAGGGCGGGCACGCCGGCATGCGTGGTGTGGGCGACGATGCGGGCAACCGGGCTGAGGCCAAGCTTGGCGGCCTGCGATTCACGCATCAGGACCATGGCGGCAGCGCCGTCGGAAATCGACGAGGAATTGGCGGCGGTGACCGTGCCATCCTTCTTGAAAGCCGGCTTCAAAGTCGGGATTTTTTCGACGTTGACCGCAAACGGGCCTTCGTCCTTGTCGATGACGACATCGCCCTTGCGGCCGGCGACGGTGGTCGGGGCGATTTCCCAGGCGAAGGAGCCGTTGTTGCTGGCTTCGATGGCGCGGGTGGTCGAGCGGACGGCGAATTCATCCTGTGCTTCGCGGGTGAAACCGTAAGTGGTCGCACACTCTTCGGCAAAGGTGCCCATCAGGCGGCCGCGGGTTTCCTTGCTGTAGGCATCTTCAAGACCATCCATGAACATGTGGTCGAACATCTGGCCGTGGCCGAGGCGATAGCCGCCGCGTGCCTTGGCGAGCAGATAGGGGGCGTTGGTCATCGACTCCATGCCGCCGACTACGGCTGCGCCGTAGGAGCCGGCAAGAATGCCGTCGTGGCCGAGCATGGTCGCCTTCATCGCCGAGCCGCACACCTTGTGGATGGTGGCGCAGCCGGCGGAAATCGGCAGGCCGGCCTGCAGGGCGGCCTGGCGGGCCGGCGCCTGGCCCTGGCCGGCTTGCAGCACGCAGCCCATCAGCACTTCCTCGATCAGGTTGGCGTCGATGCCGGCGCGCTCGACGGCGGCCTTGATGGCGACGGCACCGAGGTTGGCGGCGGTCAGGCTGGCAAAGCCACCCTGGAATGCGCCCATGGCGGTACGGGCGGCGGAAACGATGACAATCGGGTCGTTCATGCTGATTTCTCCTGCGTGCTTGTTATCAAATCATGCTTCCAACGCCTTCAATGCGGCGTCGTAGCGGGTGGGTAAATCTTCGGGACAATCGACGGTAATGCCGAGGTCGTGCATCAGGCCGTCCTTGAGGCCATACAGCCAGCCATGCACGGTGAGCTTCTGCTGGCGCATCCAGGCGTCCTTGACGACCGGCGTGTGGCACAGATTGACGACCTGTTCGAGCACGTTCAACTCGCACAGACGATCATGGCGCTGCTCTTCGGGCAGGGCATTGATGTGGGCAAGGTGCTTGTTGTGGACTTCCTGCACGTTGTGCAACCAGAAATCGACGATGCCGACCCGCGTCTTGTTCAGGGCGGCACCGACGCCGCCGCAACCGTAGTGGCCGACGACCATGATGTGCTTCACTTTCAGCACGTCGACCGCGTACTGGATCACCGACAGGCAGTTCATGTCGGTATGCAGCACCAGGTTGGCGACGTTGCGATGCACGAACACTTCGCCCGGCAGCAGGCCGACGATCTGGTTGGCCGGGACGCGCGAGTCGGAACAGCCGATCCACAGGAATTCCGGGGCCTGCAGCTTGGATAGCTTGTTGAAGTAGGTCGGGTCGACCTCCTGCATGCGCTGTGCCCAGGCGCGGTTGAAGTCGAACAGGTGGGAGAGGTTCTCGTTGCGGATTTCCTCTTCCGACCAGTTGTCGAGGTCGAGTGCCAGGAACATCGTGCCTTCGACCGGCGTCTGGTAGTAGTTCGGTGCTTCGGTGAAACCCAGTTCGCGGTAGAGCTTCACCGCCATGCGCATGTTGGGCAGGGTGTCGATGATCAGCTTGCGGTAGCCGATTTCCTTGGCCGCCTTGATCGCTGCCAGTGCCAGTGTCGAGCCGATGCCATGGCCGCGTTGTTCCGGATCGACATAGAGGCGCTTCATTTCGCAGACGCCATCGCTGTCGGAGAGCGGGCGCACCCCGACACAGCCGGCCGGTCGACCATCGATTTCGGCAAAAAACAGCCGGCCCTGCGGCGCGACATAGGCGCCGGGCAGGGAGGCCATTTCCTGATCGAAGTTCTGGTACGACAGGTCGACGCCGAGCCAGGCCGCATAGTTGCGGAAGTACTGGCGAACCTGCTCGATGGCTTCGCTGTCGCTGGCGGTAAGGGTGCGTAAGGTAACGGGCATGCTGTTCAGCTCCATGTGGCGATGCTCCTGTCCGGAGCATCGGCAGGAGCGTGTTATATGGTTTCCACGGAAAACCCGTGATTGATCAGCATTCTACCTTTGCTGCGGCGCATCATCAGCGGGTCTCCGCCATCAGTTCGCGGCCGATCAGCATGCGGCGAATTTCGCTGGTGCCGGCACCGATCTCGTACAGCTTGGCATCGCGCCACAAACGGCCGGTCGGATACTCGTTGGTGTAGCCGACACCGCCCAGTGTCTGGATCGCCTCGCCGGCCATCCAGGTCGCCTTTTCCGCGGAATAGAGGATGGCACCGGCGGCATCCTTGCGCAGGGTGCGCGAGTGGTCGCCGGCATCGCAGGCGCGGCCGACGGCATAGACGTAGGCGCGGGTGGCCTGCCAGGTCGAATACAGGTCGGCGACCTTGCCCTGCATCAGCTGGAAGTCGCCGATGGCCTGGCCGAACTGTTTGCGTTCGTGCAGGTAGGGCACGACGACATCCATGCAGGCGGCCATGATGCCGAGCGGGCCGCCGCAGAGCACGGCGCGTTCGTAGTCGAGGCCGGACATCAGCACCTTGGTGCCGTTGCCGACGCCGCCGAGGACGTTTTCCTCCGGCACTTCGCAGTCGTCGAAGAACAGCGGGAAGGTATTGGAGCCGCGCATGCCGAGCTTGTCGAGGTGGGTGCCGTGGGAAAAGCCCTTGAAACCCTTCTCGACGATGAAGGCGGTCATGCCCTTGGCGCCGGCAGCCGGGTCGGTCTTGGCGTAGACGACCAGGGTGTCGGCATCGCCACCGTTGGTGATCCACATCTTCGAACCGTTCAGCACGTAGCGATCGCCCTTTTTCTCGGCTTTCAGCTTCATCGAGACCACATCGGAGCCGGCATTCGGCTCGGACATGGCGAGTGCGCCGACGTGTTCGCCGGAGATCAGCTTGGGCAGGTATTTCTGCTTCTGCGCTTCGCTGCCGTTGCGGCGGATCTGGTTTACGCACAAATTTGAATGTGCACCGTATGACAGCCCGACCGAGGCGGAGGCGCGCGAGATTTCCTCGAGGGCGACGATGTGGGCGAGATAGCCCATGTTCGTGCCGCCGTATTCCTCGCCGGCGGTCATGCCGAGAAGGCCCATGTCGCCGAATTTTTTCCAGAGGTCGGCCGGGAATTCGTTAACGCGGTCGATTTCTGCGGCGCGCGGCGCGATTTCGGCATCGGCAAATGCCTTCACTGCATCGCGCAACAGGTTGATGTCTTCGCCGAGGCCGAAGTCGAGGCTGGGAATGTTCATAGGGTTTGTCTCCGTCTGGTTATGAATTGCCTGCTTGCTGCGCCGCCAGCGTGAATTTATCTGGCGGCTCGAGCTCCCGGGCAACTTGATCCTGAATTCTGCTTTCCCGCGATTGTATTGACGTTGACGTTAACGTCAACTATCGGGCAAAAAAATTTCAACTGGCGGCGCGGCGGTTCAATTCCTGCTGGCATTGCAATTCGAACTGGGCAATTTCGCCGAGCATGGCTTCGATGTCCTCGCGTTGCTGCTCAAGGGCTTCCCGCCGCTTCGACATGATGCGCAGGCACTCGAGCAATTGCGGCGTTTCGTCCTCGGTCGAGGCGTACATGCCGATCAGGTCCTTGATTTCGGCCAGCGACAGGCCAAGGCGTTTGCCGCGCAAAGCCATTTTGAGACGGGCGCGGTCGCGCCGGGTGAATACGCGCTTGCTGCCCTCGCGTTCGGGCGACAGGATGCCCTGGTCTTCCCAGAAGCGGATGGTGCGCGGGGTGATGCCGAATTCGCGGGCGAGATCGGAAATGGTGAAGGTAATGGCCGGCTGGCTCAAGCGAGTCTCCTCAAAGTGCGCGTCAGTAAATCAGAAGAGGGGGGTTTTTTCAATTAGCCATGCCTATGGTAACTTGCTCCCTCAAATAAAAAGGTTCGTTTCATGTCTCCCCAATATCCCCATGACCAGCCGCCGGCGGCTGGCGAACTCAAAGAGGTCGCGCCCGGTGTTTTCTGGTTGCGCATGCCCTTGCCGTTCCAGCTCGATCACATCAACCTCTGGCTGCTGCGTGACGGTGACGGCTGGAACATCATCGATACTGGTTTCCCTGATGACGGCGTGCGCGCCACCTGGTCGGCAATCATCGAGCGCCTTGACGGGCCGGTCCGGCGCCTGATCGTCACCCATTTTCATCCTGACCATCTTGGTCTCGCCACCTGGCTGATGGAGAAAACCGGAGCGACGCTGCTGATGACCACCGGCGAGTTCCTGACTGCGCATGTGGTCTGGAACGAGGTCGGCGGCCACGGCGCCCGTTTCATGGTCGAACAGTTCCGCCAGCACGGGCTCGATGCCGAACGGCTGACCAAATTCGAAAAACGCGGTTCAGGTTATCGCAAGGCCGTGCCGGCCTTGCCCGAGTATTACCAGCGCATCAAGGCCGGTGATGTCGTGACGGTCAACGGCTTGAATTGGCAAATAATCATCGGCCACGGCCATGCACCCGAGCATATGTCGCTTTACTGTCCTGAACTCGGCGTGTTAGTTTCCGGAGACATGCTTTTGCCGAGAATTTCGACCAATGTCAGCGTGTTCGCGGCGACGCCGGATGCCGATGCCCTGGGCTGGTATCTGGAGTCACTCGATGAACTGACAGGAAATATTCCGGAAAAGACCCTGGTGTTACCTTCGCACGGTCTGCCTTTCTTCGGAATAGGGGCCCGGGTGGAGGCGTTGCACGCGCACCATGAAGACCGATTGCGTGCATTGGAGAGCAGTTGTGAACAAGCGCCACAGAGCGCCGCAGACTTACTCGAGACCCTCTTCCAGCGGGCACTCGATACGCATCAAACCATGTTCGCCATGGGTGAGGCTATTGCTCACCTGAATTATCTTGAACAAGCCGGCCGGCTGTCGCGCAGCACCGACGCCGACGGGGTAATTCGCTACACGCGGTCGCCCAAAGCCGCGCACTGACAGAGGGAGTTTCAAGCATGTCGCAGCAAACCGAAGACAAGGGCGCCAATCTGCCCAATCCGGCGGAAATCGCCAAGACCTACGCCGAAGTTGCCCAGCGCGCCTCGCGCCTGATCACCAGTTTCGTTGAAAAGAAGGCCAAGGATGGCGTCAGCGCGCCGACCGATGAACTCGGCGTCGCCAAGGCCTTCATGGACCTGTCGTCCCGTCTGCTGGCCAATCCGTACAAGGTGGCCCAGACCCAGATGAACATGATGTGGGACTACTTCTCGCTGTGGCAGAACACCTCGATGAAGATGATGGGCATGCCGGTGCAGGCACCGGTTGCTTCGCCGAAGAAGGGTGACAACCGCTTCAAGGACGAAGAGTGGGAACAGCATTTCCTGTTCGACTTCGTCAAGCAGTCCTATCTGATCACTGCCCGTCACCTGCATGACACCGTCGCCGATACCGAAGGTCTCGACGAAGCCACGCAGCAGAAGGTCAACTTCTTCACCCGCCAGTACATCGATGCGCTGTCGCCGTCGAACTTTGCCCTGACCAATCCGGAAGTCTTCCGTGAAACCGTCAAGAGCCACGGCCAGAACCTGATCAAGGGTCTCAACAACCTGCTGCACGACGTCGAGTCCGGCGATGGCCAGCTGCGCATCCGCATGACCGACACCTCGGCTTTCGAGATGGGCAAGAACGTTGCCACGACGCCGGGCAAGGTGATCTTCCAGAACGAACTGTTCCAGCTGATCCAGTACAACCCGAGTACGCCTGACCAGAACAAGAAGCCGTTCCTGATCGTGCCGCCGTGGATCAACAAGTACTACATCCTCGACCTGCGCGAGAAGAACTCCATGGTCAAGTGGGCGACCGACCAGGGCCACACCACCTTCATCATGTCCTGGACCAACCCGGACGAGAAGCTGGCCAAGAAGTCCTTCGAGAACTATCTGCTTGAAGGTTCGCTCGAGGCGATCAACCAGGTCTGTGCCCACACCGGCGAAGACAGCGTCAATCTGGCCGGCTACTGCCTGGGCGGCACGCTGACCATGACCACGCTTGCCTACATGGCCGCCAAAAAGGACAAGCGCGCCAATTCCGCCACCTTCTTCACGACCATGCTCGACTTCTCCGAGCCGGGTGAACTGGGCATCTTCCTTGATGAAGGCGCCGTTTCCGGCCTCGAAAAGAAGATGGCCGAGCGCGGCTTCCTCGAAGGCTCCGAAATGGCCGGTACCTTCAACATGCTGAAGGCCAACGATTTGATCTGGTCTTTCGTGGTGAATAACTACCTGATGGGCAAGGATCCGTTCCCGTTCGACCTGCTCTACTGGAACTCGGATTCGACCCGCATGCCGGCCGCAATGCACAGTTATTACCTGCGCAACATGTATCTCGGCAACCTGCTCAAGGAACCGGGCGGCCTGACACTGGGCGGTGTCAAGATCGACATCTCCAAGGTCAAGACCCCGTGCTACTTCATCTCGACCATCGAAGACCACATCGCACCGTGGAAGAGCACCTACATGGGTGCCCGCCTGCCGTCCGGCCCGACCAAGTTCGTGCTCGGCGGTTCCGGCCACATCGCCGGTATCGTCAATCCGCCGGTCGCCAACAAGTATGGCTACTGGACCAATGACGCTACCGACGGCAATCTGCCGGAAAGCCCGGAAGATTTCCTGGCCGGTGCAACGCAGAATGCCGGTTCGTGGTGGACGCACTGGAATCAGTGGGTGACCAGCCTGCCGGGTGGCTCGACCAAGGTCAAGGCACGTCAGCCGGAAGACGGCACGCTCAAGGTCATCGAAGATGCCCCGGGCAGCTACGTCAAGTTCCGTCTCGATACGCAGAAGAAGGAAAGCTGATCCGGCAAGGGATCCAGGCAGAAAGGGAGGCCGCGGCCTCCCTTTTTTTTCGAACCTGATTTATTGCCGAGGGTCAAATGTACACCTGCTGAAAGGAGGTGCATCATGCTTTCCGACTCTCCTGTTGTTAGCGTTCACATTCCCGTGTCCTTGCGTAGCCATGCTGGTGGCCACGCCGAACTGATGGCCAGCGGCGATACCGTAGGCGATATTTTCGAGACTATCAGTCACGAATATCCGGCCATGCGCCCGCATCTGTTGCTTGGCAAAACCGACATCGCTCCTGGCTTGACGGTGTTTCTTGGTGCGCGCAGCGTGCGCGACCTGCAGGGGCTGGCGACGCCGATTGATCAGGAAGAACTGATCAGCCTCGTGCTGACCGGCTGATCAACGACTGAACAGGGGGAGTTTGGGCAGGTTGGGCCATTCGATGGCATCCAGCATGTTCTTGACGATCAGGCCAAGCTCCGTGTCGCCGGTGATTTCCAGCTCACGGTTGAAAAACAGCGTATCCGGGTCCTCCTGGCGGGCGACCAGTTGCAGGAAGGCCGACAGGTTGGCGGCGAAAGCCAGGTCGGGTTCGCGCGTGACCTGGAATAGCGGCCGGAAAAGTCCGTCGCGATAGGTGAATGTTGCCTTGCCGCCGGTATCCAGGACATGGATGCTGAACAGTTTGTCTTCCAGGGCGGTCAACTCGCTTTCCGGCAGCAATTTCATTTTCAGCGCGACGTTGAGTCCGGCGATCAGGGTCAGCGTATGCGGCCATTGCGGCAGCCGCTTCCCGATCTCGCCGATGATGGCGGGCAGGCGGAACTTCGGGATGGTGAAATTCTGGTCCATGCTCATGCTCCCAGTTGGGCAAGGGCTTGCGTGTGGTGGGTGACGATACCGGCGTCGCCGAACCAGTAGCCGTCGACCAGGCCGCTGGCATTCCAGCCGGTGGTGTCGGGTTGCGGGGTCTCGCCGCGGCGGGCGGCGTCGAAGGCGGCGATGATGGCATTGATGTGCTGCTTCTGCGGGCTGATCCGGACGATGTCTATGTCCATGGCGAGCATCTGCGGGATTTCGTGCAGCAGGTTGTAGCTCTGCGCCGACATGGTCTGGATGCCGTTGATGCACAGGAAATCCTGGCCGTCGCGGGTGGTCAGGGTCAGACCCTCGGCGTGGTCGAGGCACTTGAACTGGCAGTCGTCCTTGTTCAGGTCGTAATGGCGGGCCGTGAAGCAGCGCGCCGAGAAGGCGAGCGGCAGCTTGCCGTACACGAAAACCTCGGTTTCGACGCCGGCCGGCCGGCTGGCGTGCAAGGTTTCAATCAGTGTGCGGCTGGCCTCGAGCGGCGGCACCCAGCGCTTGAGGCCGTGCCGGGCGAAGGTGGCGAGCGTCGCCTCGTTGTAGATGTTGAGGTGCGGGCCGGCGACGAAATCCTGCCCGTGTACGAGGTTGACCGCCCCGAGATCGTTGGCTTCGAGCTTGCAGCCGGCTTCATCGACCAGGCGGCGCAGCGCCTTCAGATCGCTTTCCGATTCGAGCAAGGCTTGCGCCGAAACGACGACTTCCTTGCCGGCATCGGTCAGGTCGCGGGCCAGACCGATCCAGTCGGCGGTGCGCAGTTGCTGCCGGCGCGAACAGACGACTTCGCCGACGTAGATGATGTCGAGCGCCGGGTTCTGTGCCATTTCGGCGTAGAACTCCATGACTTCGGCCTTGGGCCAGAAATAGAGCAGGGGTCCGAGCGACAGTTTCATGCTCATCTCCATGGCCGGTTGTAGGCGCCCAGCGTTGCCTGGCTGCCTTCGGAGACCTTGGCCAGCTCGGCCTGCCAGGCCGGTTTGACGTGGAAGCGCTCGCCGCCTTCGGCCAGCGCATCGAGCGCGGCGCGCAGCGTGCGGGTGACCTGGGTGACGTAGGCCGGGCTGCGCTGGCGACCTTCGACCTTGATCGCGCGCACGCCGATTTTCATAATCTCGGGCAGGATGGAGATGACATTCAGGCTGGTCGGTTCTTCCAGCGCGTAATAGGTTTCGCCCTGGACTTCGAAGCGGCCCTTGCACAGGGTCGGATAACCGGCCGGTTCATCGTCGCCGAAGCGGTCGATGAGAATGCCGTTGAGGCGGGTTTCCATGGCACCCGGCTGCTTGTCCCATTTCACGTACTTGGCCGGCGAGCAGGCGCCGACGGTATTCGGCGATTCGCCGCAGGCGTAGGAGGACAGCCAGCAGCGGCCCTCGTTCATGACGCACAGGCTGCCGAAGCCGAAGACCTCGATCTCGACCGTGGTGTTCCTGATGACGTTCTCGACCTGGGCCAGGGTCAGGACGCGCGGCAGCACGGCACGCTTGATGCCGAATTCGCGCTGGCAGAAATTGATCGCTTCGTAGCTGGTCGCCGAGCCCTGCACCGAGAGGTGCAGACGCTGCTGCGGATGCTTGTTGCGGGCGTAGTCGAGCAGTCCGACGTCGGCCAGGATGATCGCGTCCACGCCCTGGTCGACTGCGGCATCGACCGCCTTGTGCCATTCGCCGACGCGTCCGGCCTGCGGGAAGGTATTGATCGCGAGCAGGATTTCGCGACCCTTGGCATGGGCGTAGCGGATGCCTTCCGCCATGTTCTTGGCGTCGAAATTGAGGCCGGCGAAATTGCGCGCGTTGGTGTCATTCTTGAAGCCGAGGTAAACCGCATCGGCGCCGTTGTCGACCGCAGCCTTGAGCGCGGGCAGGCTGCCGGCCGGGCAGATCAGATCAGGCAGGGAACTCATGGAATAGGGACCGGAAGGATCAGCCGGGCAGTATAGCCAGCCAGCACCGGCTGCCATTGATCCTGGTCAAAGAGCCGGTGTCTGGCTCAGCGGATGACGATGGTCGGCTTGTAGCCGAGGCTGCTGCGAATTTTTTCCGCGACCCTGTCAGCGTCGCCACGGTTGGCGTAGGGCCCGATTTGCAGGCGATGGATGCCGGCGCTTGGATTGATCTGCATGCTTTCACTCAGCCAGTCGAGTTCGCGGCTCAAATGGTTTTTCAGGTTTTCGGCATTGTCGGCATTGGCAAAGGCACCCAGCTGCAGATAGACGCCTTTGGCGACGATCTTTTCACCCGTGCTGTCGCTGCTGCTGGCGGTTTGTACCGGGCGTTCTTCCTGGCGCATGCGCATGGCCATCTGCTCGATATCGTCCGCGCCGGTCGAGCTTGCTACAGGCTTTTGCGGCGCGACCTGGGCATAGGTGACGCCGGTCGCTTCGCCCGGAATGATGGCTTCGACATCGACCAGGCCGCTGCCGCCATTGATCAGGCCGAGCTTGTAGGCGGCGGTATAGGACAGGTCGATGACGCGATCGGCGTGGAAGGGGCCGCGGTCGGTGATGCGGACGATGACCGACTTGCCGCTCTGGGCGTGCGTAACACGGACATAGGACGGCAAGGCCAGGGTAGGGTGGGCTGCGGTCATTGCGAACATGTCGTAAGGCTCGCCGATCGATGTCTTCTGGCCGTGGAATTTCTTGCCGTACCAGCTGGCGATGCCGCGCGCCTTGTATGGCTTGACGGCGGTATTCGGTACATATTCCTTGCCGAGCACGACATAGGGACGGGTGGCTGGCTTGTGCAGGGGTTCCCACTTGGGTTCGGCATCCGGGATATCGTCCAGCCCATCCGGAATCTCGTCGGCCGGGCCGTCATCCTTGTAGAAACCGCCTCCGCGCTTCAGCGTCACGCCGGGCTTCCGGGTCGGCGTTGGCGCTCTGGAAATCGGGCTTTTTGCCGTGTCGACCGTTGTTTCCCTTTCCGTGTGCAGCGGCGAACTGCCACAGGCAGAAAGTAGCGAGACGAGCAGCGCGGCAGGGAGCAGGCGGAGGATCATTTCTTGACCAGCATGCGGTGCGTGTGGATCGACATCAGCATGCCGATCCCGAGAAACAGGGTCACCAGTGCCGTGCCGCCATAGCTCATGAAGGGCAGCGGGACACCGACGACCGGCAGGATGCCGCTGACCATGCCCATGTTGATGAAGGCGTAGGTGAAAAAGCCGAGCGTGATGGCGCCGGCGAGCAGGCGCGAGAAAAGCGTCGGTGCCGCCGAGGCGATCATCAGGCCGCGTCCGATCAGCATGGTGTAAAGGAAGAGCAGCAGGAGGTTGCCCATCAGTCCCCATTCTTCCGAGAAGACCGCAAAAATGAAGTCGGTGTGTTTTTCCGGAATGAATTCGAGGTGGGTCTGTGTACCGTTCAGATAGCCTTTGCCGATGGCGCCACCGGAACCGATCGCGATGGTTGCCTGGATGATGTGATAGCCGGAACCGAGCGGATCGGTGGTCGGATCGATCAGGGTCAGGATGCGCTTCTTCTGGTAGTCATGCAGCATGCCCCAGAGGAAGGGCGCTGCGGATGCCCCTGCGACGATCATGCCGACGATGATCTTCCAGGGCAGGCCGGCAAAGAAAATCACGTAGAAGCCGGCCGCGCCGACCAGCAGTGCGGTACCAAGATCGGGTTGCTTGGCGATCAGGGCAAACGGGACAATCAGCAACAGGGCAGCGACGAGGTAATGCTTGAATTTCAGGGTGGCTTCGTATTTCTGGAAATACCAGGCCAGCATCAAGGGCATCGCGATCTTCATGATCTCGGATGGCTGGATGCGGGTGAAGCCGAGCGACAGCCAGCGGCGGGCACCGTTGATCTTGATGCCGAAAAGAAAGACCGCAACGAGCAGAACGAGGCCGAGCACATAGAGCGGAATGGCGAAGCTCATCAGTTTTTGCGGTGGCAGGCGGGAAACGAACCACATGATGACCATTGCCACGCCCATGTTGCCGGCTTGCGACAAAACCCGCTGGTTGCCGTCAAAGGTTGCCGAATGTACGGTGGCCAGGCCGATTGCCATGATTGCCAGCGTGATGCAGAGCAGCGGAAAGTCGATATGGGCAATCAATTGTTGCCAACCGCGGCGCAAGGTACCGGCGACATCGATCATTATTCGGCCTCCTCTTCGACGGCGGCGCTGTCTTCCGGCGCGGCGCCGGCCGGCAATTTGCCGAGCAGGTAGTAGTCGATGACCATGCGGGCGATCGGTGCCGCCGACTGGGCGCCAAAACCACCATTCTCGACCAGTACGGCGAGTGCAATTTTCGGATTCTCAGCTGGGGCAAAGGCGATGAACAGGGCGTGGTCGCGCAGTTCCTTTTTGATGCCACCTTCTTTGTACTGCGCTCCCTTCAGCGAGAAGACCTGGGCCGTACCGGTCTTGCCGGCAGCTTCGTAAGGCGCACCGGCAAAAGCGCGGGCGCCGGTACCTTCCTTGTTGACCCCGACCATGGCACGGCGGATGACCTCGACGTTTTCCGGCCTGAGATTGAGGTCGCGGATAGGCTGTCTTTCGATCAGACGCTTCTGGCCGGTCTTGGTGTCAATGATGTGATGCACGATGTGTGGCCGGAACATCACGCCATTATTGGCAATCGTTGCCGTCGCCTGGGCGAGCTGGATGGGGGTGTAAGCGTTGTAGCCCTGGCCGATCCCGATCGAGATGGTTTCGCCGGCATACCATTTCTGCTGTTCCGGCTTCTTGAAGCGCTGCCTTTTCCATTCCTGCGAGGGCAGCACGCCCTTCGACTCGCCGTATTCATCCTTGCCGAGGTCGATGCCGGTGCGTTGTCCCAGTCCGAGCTGACCCATGAACTTGGCGATGTTGTCGATCCCCATGTCGTTGGCCAGCATGTAGTAGTAGGTATCGCAGGAGTGGACGATCGATTTGTACATGTCGACGATGCCATGTCCGCCCTTTTTGTCGTCGCGGAACTGGTGATTGCCGAAATTGTAGTAACCGGGGTCGCTGATTGCCTGACTCGGCGTACGCTTGCCCATTTCCAGCGCAGCCAGTGCCATGAAAGGCTTGAAGGTGGAACCCGGAGGGTAGGCGCCGTTGATGGCGCGGTTGACCATGGGTTTGCTCGGGTGCTCGTTGAGCTCTTTCCAGTTGTCCGGCGTGATGCCGTCCACGAAGAGATTGGGGTCGTAGGTCGGATTGGAAACCAGGGCCAGGATGCCGCCGGTCGAGGGTTCGATGGCGACCAGTGCGCCCTTGCGGTCACCGAAAGCCTGCTCGGTAATTTCCTGCAGCTTGGCATCCAGGGTCAGGGCCAGATTGTTGCCGGAAACCGGGGGGATGCGCTTGAGGCTGCGCAGGGCGTGGCCGCCGGCGTCGATCTCGACTTCCTCGTAGCCGGTCTGGCCATGCAGTTCGAACTCGTAGTGCTGTTCCAGCCCGGTCTTGCCAATGTGGTCGGTGCCCTTGAACATGGCCTGCTGTTCGGCCTCTTCGATCCATTTCAGGTCGCGGTCGGTAATCCGGCCGATATAGCCGATCGCGTGCGAGGCAACCGTGCCGAGCGGATACTGGCGGAACAGCCGGGCCTTGACCTCGATGCCGGGGAAACGATAACGCTGGGCGGCGAACTTGGCGACTTCGGCGTCGGTCAGGCGGGTCCGGATCGGGATGGATTCGAAGTTCTTGGCTTCATCCATCAGGCGCTTGAAGCGCTTTCTGTCCTTGGGCTGGATATCGATGATGGCGGCCAGTTCGTCAATTGCCACATCCAGGTCGGCAACCCGCGATGGCGTGATTTCCAGCGTGAAAGCGGAGTAATTGCGGGCCAGTACGGTGCCGTTGCGGTCGGTGATGACGCCGCGGTTGGGCACGATGGGAATCAGTGCAATCCGGTTGTCTTCAGCCCGTGTCTGATAAAAGTCGTGCTGGATGACCTGCAGCCAGATGAAGCGACCGAGCAATAGCGAAAAGGCGAGCAGGACGGCAATTGCGGCAAAGCCGGAACGGAAGCGAAAGCGGTCGAGGTCGGCTTCGGGATTGTGGAAATCACCCACGGGTTGCCACCTGTTCAGATCGGTCGATCAGGATCCTGCTCGACCGGCTGATATTGCGGCAGGAGCAGGATGAAGGTGGCGGGAATCCAGAGCAGGGCTCCGATGAGCGGCCCGATGAAGTAGGTTAGTCCGGGGAATTCGGCGCCGACAGCCAGACGCATCAGCGCCTGGACAAGCTGGGCGCCGAGCAGCAGCGGCATGACCTGCAGTGCCTGCTGGGCGAGCGGGAACCAGAGCAGGCGCCGGGACGCGGCGGTTGAAACATAGGCGAGCAGGACATAGGCAAAACAGTGCTGGCCGAGTACCGAGCCATCGGCGACATCCATCAGCAGACCGAGAATGAAGGCCCAGCCCATGCCGACGCGACGGAATTCGCGCACGCTCCAGAAGCAGAGGACAAGTGCCACCCAGTCCGGCATGGCCGGCCAGTGGGCGGTCGGCAGAAAGTTGAGCAGAACGGCCGCAATCAGGCTCAGGAAAATGAACCATGGGCGGACCGGGAGCAGGATGCGCGAAGAGGAGAAGGTTGGTTGCATCAGTTGCTCTTTTTCGCGCGGTTCTTCTGGCGGACCGTCATCTTGTCGGTGCCGCTTTCCCGGCTGGCGGACTCGGGCGGAGCCGGCGGCAAGGGCTGGCGTGGATCAAGGACCATGATTTCGCCGAAATTCTCGACGCCGGCCACCGGCACGCAAAAGATGCGGGCAAAGGAATAGGCACTGTCACGCTCGATATTGATCACCTTGGCGACCGGAAAACCTGGCAGGTAGATGCCGTCGAGGCCGGATGTCACCAGAATGTCGCCTTCCTGAACGTCGGCATTGGCGGGCATGTAGCGCAGTTCAAGCTGGCCGTTGCCGAGGCCGAAGACGACCGAGCGCTGGCCGCTGCGGACGATCTGTACCGGTACCGCCTGATCCTTGTCGGTAATCAGCGTGATTTCTGCCGAGAAGGGGAATACGCGGGTGACCTGGCCAACGACGCCGGCCTCGTCGATGGCCGGCTGGCCGGCGACGATGCCCGACTGCTGGCCCTTGTCGACGATGACCTTGCGCGAAAACGGATCACGGGCGGTGTACAGAATCTGGGCAACCTGGCCATTGGCCTTTTCGCGTTCCTTGACGCTGAGCAATTTGCGCAGGCGCTCGTTTTCCACCTCGAGCTGGAGCAGGCGTTGCAGGTTGGGGGCGGTGTTGAGCTGGGCGTGCTTGAGCGCGTTGTTCTCTTGCTGCAGCGCCTGCAGGCCTTGCAGGTAGTTGTTGGCGTAGTCGACCAGGCTGCCCGGCGTCTGGGCGACCCGTTGAACCGGGTCGACCAGTAATGCAATGCTCTGGCGCAGCAGGTTGAGGCTGCGAAAACGCAGGTCGAGCACGAACACCGCCAGTGAAATGGCGATGTAGAAAGTCAGAAGGGCCAGCGGTGCTGGCCCTCGCTTGAAGAACGGTGGCGGTGCGTGGTCGATGCCGGCCATCGCTTAAGCTCGAATTGTGGCGATCAAGTTCAGTCCGAGGCGAAGATGCTGCCCAGCTTGTCCATCTTTTCCAGCGCCATGCCGCAACCGCGGGCAACGCAGGTCAGAGGCTCGTCGGCAACGATCACCGGCAGACCGGTTTCTTCCATCAGCAGACGGTCGAGATCGCGCAACAGGGCGCCACCGCCGGTCAGGACCATGCCCTTTTCGGCAATGTCGGCGCCGAGTTCGGGCGGGGTCTTTTCCAGCGCCGACTTGACGGCGGAAACGATCTGGTTGAGCGGGTCGGTCAGTGCTTCGAGGATTTCGTTGGACGAAATCGTGAACTTGCGCGGGATGCCCTCGGCCTTGTTGATGCCGGAGACTTCCATTTCGCGGACTTCGGCGCCCGGGAAGGCGGAGCCGATGTTCTTCTTGATGTTTTCGGCGGTGTTCTCGCCGATCATCATGCCGTAGTTGCGGCTGATGTAATTGATGATCGCTTCGTCGAGCTTGTCGCCGCCGACGCGCACCGAGCCGGCATAGACCATGCCGCCGAGCGAGATGACGCCGACTTCGGTCGTGCCGCCACCGATATCGACGACCATCGAGCCGGTCGCTTCGGCAACCGGCAGGCCGGCACCGATTGCTGCCGCCATCGGCTCCTCGATCAGGTAAACCTGGCTGGCACCGGCACCGATCGCGGATTCGCGGATGGCGCGGCGTTCAACCTGAGTCGAACCGGAGGGCACGCAGATGATGATGCGCGGGCTCGGGCTGAACAGCTTCGAGTCATGCACCTTCTTGATGAATTGCTTGAGCATCTGTTCGGTGACGGTGAAGTCAGCGATTACGCCGTCCTTCATCGGACGAATGACGGTAATGCTACCCGGTGCCTTGCCAAGCATTTCCTTGGCTTCCTTGCCGACGGCCTGGATGGTTTTCTTGGCATTGGGGCCGCCTTCGAGGCGGATGGCGACGACCGAAGGCTCATCGAGGACGATGGAGCGACCGCGAACATAAATCAGCGTATTCGCTGTGCCAAGGTCGATGGCCAGATCGTTTGAGAAATATTTACTGAGGAAACCGAACATCTGCTGTGACTCCGCTGGGGGGGGTGCGGTAGGGAAAACTTTTATGATACCTTATAACGCTTTCCATTTTAAGACTTTGTGCGCCGCAATAAAGTCTTTGGCAGCCATGTCGCTCACATTAGAACAGGTTCAGCGCATCGCCCACCTCGCTCGTATCGAGGTCAGCGAATCCGAAGCGCTCTCCACCCAAACCCACCTCAACGGCATCTTCGAGTTGATCGAACAGATGCAGGCCGTAGATACCTCCGGTGTCGAGCCGATGGCGCATGCCCAGGATCTCAGCCAGCGCCTGCGCGCTGACGTGGTCAGTGAAGTCGATGGCCGGGCTGCTTTCCTGGCGATCGCTCCGGAAAGCGAAGCCGGTCTCTTCCTCGTGCCGAAGGTGATCGAATGATCAATGCCAGCCTCAAACAGCTGTCGCAGGCCCTGGCCGCGAAGCAGATTTCCAGTGTCGAGCTGACCCAACTGTTCCTTGATCGCATCGCGCGTCTCAATCCGACGCTGAATGCCTTTGTTACGGTCGACGCCGAAAAAAGCCTCAATTCCGCCCGCGCCGCCGATGCGCGTATTGCTGCCGGTAATGCCGGCCTGCTGACCGGTATCCCGATCGCCCAGAAGGACATCTTCTGTGCCGAAGGCTGGCGCACGACCTGCGGTTCGAAGATGCTGGCCAATTTCGTTTCGCCCTACGATGCGACGGTGATCCTCAAGATGGAAAGCGAAGCCGGTCTCGTGTCGCTGGGCAAGACCAATATGGACGAATTCGCCATGGGCTCGTCGAACGAAACCTCGTTCTTCGGCCCGGTGCGCAATCCCTGGGATAGCGAACGCGTGCCCGGCGGTTCTTCGGGCGGTTCGGCCGCAGCCGTGGCCGCGCGTATGGCGCCAGCCGCAACCGGTACCGATACCGGCGGTTCGATCCGCCAGCCGGCGGCGCTGTGCAATCTGACCGGTCTGAAGCCGACCTATGGCGTCGTCTCGCGTTACGGCATGATTGCCTTCGCATCCTCGCTCGACCAGGCCGGCCCGATGGCGGCCAGCGCCGAAGACTGTGCGCTGCTGCTCAACAGCATGGCCGGTTTCGACGAGCGCGATTCGACTTCGCTGGAGCGTCCGCGCGAAGACTACAGTCGCGATCTGGAAAAGCCGCTGGCCGGCCTGCGTATCGGCCTGCCGAGGGAGTTCTTCGGCGAAGGTTGTGACGCCGCCGTGATGGCCGCCGTGCGTGCCGCCATTGCCGAATACGAAAAGCTGGGTGCAACGACCGTCGAGGTTTCGCTGCCCAATTCGCACCTGTCGGTGCCGGCCTATTACGTTATTGCACCGGCCGAAGCCAGTTCCAACCTGTCGCGCTTCGATGGCGTGCGCTATGGCTTCCGCGCCGAGGATTACGGCAATCTCGACGATATGTACATGAAGAGCCGCGCCCAGGGCTTCGGTGCCGAGGTCAAGCGCCGCATCATGATCGGTGCCTACGTGCTGTCGCACGGCTATTACGACGCCTACTACCTGCAGGCGCAGCGCATCCGCCGCCTGATCGCCAATGACTTCGTCGAAGCCTTCAAGTCCTGCGACGTGATCATGGGGCCGACTTCGCCGTCCACCGCCTTCAAGCTTGGTGAAAAGGCGGCTGATCCGGTGCAGATGTACCTGTCGGACATCTACACGATTGCGGTCAATCTGGCTGGTCTGCCCGGCATGTCGGTGCCTTGCGGTTTCGTCGGCGGTTTGCCGGTCGGGCTGCAGCTGGTCGGCAATTACTTTGCCGAGGCGCAGTTGCTCAACGTTGCGCATCGTTATCAGCAGGCAACGGACTGGCATCAGCGTCGGCCGGCCGGTCTGGTCTGAGCATGAGGGCTGGTTGGGCGCTGTTGCTGGTCTTGCTGGCGGCCGGTTGCGCCGAGGTCGAGAAGCAGCCGGAGCTGGTGGTTGCTGCCGAACCTGAGAAGGAAGCGACGCCGGTCAGCAGCGAACCGAAATTCAAGAATTCGACGCTCAAGTACCTGGCCAACCGCAACCTGAAACCGCAGCCGACGCGACCGCTCAACGTCAAGTCTAAGTGCTCGCACAAGGACGCGATCGGCACGACAACCCAGCTCGACCTGCTGGTCAAGGAGTCGCTGATCAAGAGTTTCAGTGCCCAGGTGACGATGAAGGGTTATGGCGCCTGCCGTTTCAACCTGAAGGATTTCGAGCAGGTGGAAAAAATGCCGCAGCCGCTGCTTCGTCACAAGAAGGACGAAGGTTGCCAGGTGCGCATGTGGGAGCAGGGCGCCAAAATGACGATTGCTTTCAACAGTTGCCCGAAAGCCTGCGACGGGGATGCTTTCAGCTACCTCTGGCCGATCATGGTCGAGGCAAAATCGGGACGTTGTTTCTGAACGGATGACATTATGAATCAGTGGGAAGTGGTGATTGGCATCGAAACGCACGCGCAGCTGGCGACCGTTTCGAAAATTTTCTCCGGCGCCTCGACGGCTTTCGGTGCCGAACCCAATACGCAGGCCTGTGCGGTCGACCTCGCCTTGCCCGGCGTTTTGCCGGTGCTCAACAAGCAGGCCGTCGAATGCGCCATCCGCTTCGGTCTGGCGATCGATGCCGAAGTCGCCCGCAAGTCGGTGTTTGCCCGCAAGAATTACTTTTACCCCGATCTGCCCAAGGGCTATCAGATCAGCCAGATGGACCTGCCGGTCGTCGTCGGCGGCCAGATTGCGGTGCAGGTTGGGCAGGGCGACAAGGCCTACGAAAAGGTCGTGCACCTGACCCGTGCCCATCTTGAAGAAGATGCCGGCAAGTCGCTGCACGAGGATTTTCACGGCAAGTCGGGTATCGACCTCAATCGTGCCGGCACGCCGCTGCTTGAAATCGTTACCGAGCCGGACATGCGCTCCTCCGACGAGGCTGTCGCCTACGCCAAGGCTCTGCACGCGCTGGTCCAGTGGATCGGCATTTGCGACGGTAACATGCAGGAAGGCTCGTTCCGTTGCGATGCCAATGTTTCGGTGCGCCCGAAGGGCCAGGCCGAATTTGGCACGCGTCGTGAAATCAAGAACCTGAATTCATTCCGTTTCCTCAAGGAAGCCATCGACTTCGAAGTCCAGTGGCAGATCAACGAGATCGAGGAAGGCCGCAAGATCCAGCAGGCGACCGTGCTGTTCGATCCGGACAGTGGCGAGACGCGGATGATGCGCAGCAAGGAAGATGCGCACGACTACCGCTACTTCCCCGATCCCGACCTGCTGCCGCTAATCATTTCCGACGAGTGGCTCGCCCGCGTTCGCAGCGAACTGCCGGAATTGCCGGTGCAGAAGCGTGAACGCTTCGTCAGTGAGTTCGGCCTCTCGATATACGACGCGACGACGCTGACCGCCAGCCAGGAAATGGCCGCTTATTTCGAGTCGACCGTTACGGTTGCCGGCAAGGCCAATGCCAAGCCCTGCGCCAACTGGGTGATGGTTGATCTGGCCGCCCGGCTCAACAAGGAAGGCCAGGAAATCAGCACTTCGCCGGTCAGCGCCGAACAACTGGGTGGCTTGATCCAGCGTATCGCCGACAACACCATTTCCAACAACATCGCGAAAAAGGTGTTCGATGGACTGTGGACCGGTGAGGGCAAGACTGCCGACGAGATCATCGAGAAACAGGGCTTGAAGCAGATCACTGACACGGGTGCCATTGAAGCCCTGGTCGACGAAGTGCTTGCCGCGAATGCCGCCAATGTCGCCGAATTCCGCGCCGGCAAGGAAAAGGCGTTCAACGCGCTGGTCGGTCAGGTCATGAAGGCCGCCAAGGGCAAGGCCAATCCGCAACAGGTCAACGACCTGCTGCGCGCCAAGCTGGCTGGCTGATCAACGGATGACGGGCTTGGCCGGTGCGCCCGGGCTGCGCCGGCCGGTCAGTTCCTGATAGCGCTTGCGATCCGCTTCGTACTTGTTGCGGATGGTTTCCATGTCGCGTTTCTTGACGTCGAGCAGTTCCTGCTCGACCTTGATCTCGTGCTCGACGGCCCGCAGGTTTTTTTCCAGCTCGGGCGGCAGGCGCTTCTTTTTGTAAAACTCTGCTTCGTCGGCCAGCTTCTTGCGATTTTTCGTTGCGTTGTCGATCTTGGCCTGGGTGGCGGCAATCGCCAGGTTGAGGTCATTCTCGGCCTTGCGCTGGGCAAGATCGATGTCCTGCGGTGTCGCATAGGTGTCGAGCAGTGCCTGGTCCTTGCGCTGCTGCTCGCGCGCCGCTTCTTCCTGCTGCTTTTTGCGCTGGTTTTCCAGTACCTGCTGCGCCTTTTCTTCCGGCGTCAACGGTGGGCCGACTTCCTTGATGACGTTGCCGCCGCTGTCCAGCACGCGATAGGGGCGGCCCCGACACTGGTCCGGAAGCGTATCGCTACATACCCGTCGGCCATTGCTGGCGTCCTGGCAGCAATAAAACTCACCGCCTGCCCTGGCTGGGATGGCCAGCAGGAGCAGCAGCGGCACGAGCAGGAATCTAGACGCTGACACCGTACTGTTCACGATAGTGAGCAACGGCACCACGATACGATGCGAACTCGGGATGGTGTTCCAGGAAGGCCATCAGGTCTGCCAGGCCGGCAACGGCAATCACCGGGATGCCGTAATCGCGTTGAACTTCCTGGACTGCCGACAAATCGCCCAGACCACGCTCCTGCCGGTCGAGTGCGATCAGCACGCCGGCCGGGGTGGCGCCGGCGGCGCGGATCATCTCGACCGATTCGCGCACCGAGGTGCCGGCCGAGATCACGTCATCAACGATCAGCACCTTGCCGGTCAGCGGCGCGCCGACGATGGTGCCGCCTTCGCCATGATCCTTGGCTTCCTTGCGGTTGTAGGCGAAGGGGAAGTTGCTGCCACGGCCAGCCAGGGCAACGGCGATCGCTGCGACCAGCGGGATGCCCTTGTAGGCCGGGCCGAACAGCATGTCGAACTGGATGCCGCCGGTTTCAGCTGCTTTCGCGTAGAATTCGGCGAGGCGGCCAAGCGAATTGCCATCGTTGAACAAACCGGCGTTGAAGAAATAAGGCGAGAGCCGTCCCGCCTTGGTTTTGAATTCGCCAAAGCGCAAAACTTTGCAGTCGACCGCGAATTCGATGAAATCCTGACGAAAGTCCATATTTTTCCATTTCCTGTGGTCAGTCTGCGCTGACCGGTACATTGCCCAATGTTACGCATCATCTCCCTGAATCTCAACGGTATACGCTCCGCCTGGAGTAAAAATGTGTTGCCCTGGGTGGTTGCCCAGCAGGCTGACATCATCTGTCTGCAGGAACTGAAAGCACAATTACCTGATCTTTCGCCCGAAATGCTGCAGCCTGATGGTATGCATGCGTACTACCACTGTGCTGAAAAGAAGGGTTACAGTGGTGTCGGTATCTGGAGCCGGAGCAAGCCGGATCGCGTCATCGAGGGTTTTGACGGTGGCGAGTTCGATGCCGAAGGGCGCTACATTCGCGCTGACTTTGGCAATCTGTCGGTGATTTCGCTGTATTTGCCGTCCGGTTCCTCGTCACCCGAGCGCCAGGAAGCCAAATTCCGTTTTCTTGATCTGTTCTTTCCGCAAATGCTTGCCCTGCGGGCGGAAGGGCGGGAAATCGTGCTTTGTGGCGACTGGAATATCGCGCATCAGCAAATTGACCTGAAAAACTGGAAATCGAACCAGAAAAACTCGGGTTTCCTGCCGGAGGAGCGCGCCTGGCTGAGCCGGGTATTCGACGAGCAGGGCTGGGTCGATGTCTATCGCCGACTCCATCCCGCGACAACCGACGATTGCTATACCTGGTGGAGCAATCGTGGCCAGGCCTGGGCGAAGAATGTTGGTTGGCGTATCGATTACCAGATCGCTACTCCCGGGTTGGCTGCCCTGGCGAGGGCAGCCTCGGTGTACAAGGCCGAGCGCTTTTCCGATCACGCACCACTGGTCATTGATTACGATTAGATTAAAAGCCCGGATGCGAATTGATTTCGCGAGACGGACGGGCTAACCTGTACTCCTTGCTTAACTGTCATCAACGAGGTTGAAAAATGTCCCAAGAACTTAGCGCTGCCAACAAAGACAAGCTGGTCTCCGACCTGAAGGCTGTTGTTTCCGACGCCGAAGAAATCCTGCGTGCCACGGCCGGTGCTGCCGGTGAAAAAGTGGGCGAACTGCGCACCAAGATCGAACTGCGTCTGCGTGATGCCAAGGAACGTCTGGCCGATGCCGAAGCCATCCTGGTTGACAAGACCAAGGCTGCAGCCCGTGCCACCGATGATTTCGTGCATGACCAGCCGTGGAAAGCCGTTGGCGTTGCCGCTGCACTGGGTCTCGCTCTCGGCGTCCTGATCGGTCGTCGCTAAGCGCATGCTGCAGGATGCGGGCGGTGAAGGTGGCCGCGAAGGCCTCTTTGCCTCCCTGAAAAACATGATCGCGACGCTGGTCGCGATCGGCAAGACGCGCGCTGAATTGCTGGTCACCGAGCTTGAGGAGGAGAAAATCCGCCTCATGTCGATGTGGTCGAAGGCAATCGGCGCGGCGTTTTTGCTCGCCGTTGGCGTCATCATGGCGGTCTTCTGTCTGGCCCTGCTTTTCTGGGAACAGCGCGTACTTGTCTTTGGAATTTTTGCTGCATTGTTCATCGGTGGCGGACTGATGCTGGTTGCGTCGCTCAAGGCACAGGCGGCTCGCCCGAGCAAGCTTCTTCGCTCCAGCTTGTCCGAACTCGAAGCCGACATCGAGCAATTGCGCCGCTACGCACAAAAGCCGGAATGAACGAGAAAGCACTCGCTCTCGCCATGCGGCATGGCGCACTCAAGGCGCGCATCGATGAGCAACGGCGTTTGCTCGGCCAGCATGTGGCACCACTGGAGGCTGCTCTGGCGCGAGGTGATGCCGCGCTGCAAGGCGTTGACTGGCTGAAGCATCATCCGGCAGCCATCGTTGCTGCTGTTGCCGCAATTGTCGTCGTTCGGCCGCGGGCTGCCTGGCGTTGGGCAAAACGTGGCTTCTTTGTCTGGCGAGGCTGGCAGGCTATACGCAATACCCTGCTCGGGAGCGTCTAGCGTGGCAGCAGGCGATCCGGTCGAGGCTGTCGTTCCTGCCTGGTGGCAGCAGATGCTGACGTCGCAGCGGCGCGAAGCTCAGCGCATATTGGCTGAACTGCTTGCCGTGCGCGGCATGATGCCCTTGCTGATGAAGGCGCGTAACGGTGGTCACTGGACGCCGGAAGAAAAGGAAGAAATCGTCAGTCATCTGCGCCGGATGGCGCATTTGTCTCCCTATCTGATTGCGTTGATGTTGCCTGGCTCGGTCTTTCTGTTGCCCGCCTACGCCTGGTGGCTGGATAGACGGCGCCTCAATCGGCAAGACTGAGCGATTCTGCCCGCGTATTCCAGGGGGCCACTTTCAGCAGCAACAGCATGCCGGGGAAGGCCAGTGCGGCACAGAACCAGAAGAAGTTGAACCAGCCCAGTGTTTCGACCAGCCAGCCGGCAGACGCATTGATGAAGGTGCGCGGCACGGCAGCCAGGCTGGTGAACAAGGCCATCTGTGTTGCCGTGTAGGCCGGGTGCGTCGAGCGGGCGATGAAGGCGACGAAGGCCGCTGTACCCAGACCGACTCCGAGGGCTTCCAGTCCGATAACGAAGGCCAGCGCGATGCGTTCGCTGCTGCCTATCATGTCGTAATGGCCTTGCGCCGCGAGCCAGGCAAAGCCGAATATCGACACCAGCTGGACTACCCCGAATAACCACAGTGCCCGGTTGATGCCCAGTTTGACCATCCACAGACCGCCGAGCAGCGCGCCAATGACGGCCGGCCATAGCCCGGCATGCTTGGCGATCAGACCGATGTCCGTCTTGCTGAAGCCCATGTCGAGATAGAACGGGGTGGCCAGCGCCGTGCACAGGCTGTCGCCAACCTTGTACAGAAAGATGAAGCCGAGGATCAGCAAAGCGCCGCGCCAGCCCTGACGGCCCATGAATTCGTGGAAGGGTTCGCTGACCGCCTGGCGCAAGGTCTTCGGCGCCCCCCTGACGAGCGGTTCGCTGACCAGCCAGGCCATGGCCATGCCGGGCAGCATGAAGGCACTGGTGATCCAGAAAACTTCATTCCACGGCATGCGGTCGGCGAGGATCAGCGACAGCGAGCCGGGAATCAAACCGGCAATGCGATAGGCATTTACATGCACGGCATTGCCGAGGCCGAGTTCGTTGTCGCTCAAAATCTCGCGCCGGAAGGCGTCGACCGCAATGTCCTGGGTGCCGGACAGGAAGGCCAGCAGCGTGGCCAACCAGAGGATCGGCCAGATGTTGTCTTTCGGGCTCAGCCCGCCCATGAATCCGATGGTCAGCAGCAGGCCGATCTGAGTCAGCAGCATCCAGCCGCGCCGCCGGCCGAAGCCGGGAATGCTGAAGCGGTCGAGCAACGGCGACCAGAGGAATTTCCAGGTGTAGGGAAACTGGATCAGCGCAAAGAAGCCGATCGTCTTGAGGTCGATGCCCTCGCTGCGCAGCCAGGCCGGCAGCAGGTTGAGCAACAGGTAGAGTGGCAGACCGGAAGAAAAGCCTGTGAAGATGCAGATCAGCATCTTCCGGGTCAGCAGCGCGGCGAGCCAGGCCGGCATCAGCGCGGCTGGGTCAGGCGGTAGACCGCCAGGCTGCCGAGGAAATTGACATCGCGGTCGGCGCTGCAAGTGACCGGATTGCCTTCTTCATCGAGTACGCTGCGTTCGCGGATGATCAGGCCCATCCGGGCGCACAGCGCCTCGAAATCGAGTAGTGTGAAGAAACGCACGTTGGGCGAGTCGTACCACTGGTAGGGCAGGTCTTCGGAAACCGGCATGCGGCCGTCGAGCACCGAGCGCAGGTTCTTCCAGTAGGCGAAATTCGGGAAGGAGACAACGGCTTCGCGACCGACGCGCAGCATCTCACGCAGGATGCCTTCGGTATGGCGGACGGTTTGCAGGGTACGCGACAGGACGACATGGTCGAAGGCCTGGTCGGCGAATTCGTCGAGGCCCTTTTCCAGGTTGCCCTGGATGATGTTGATGCCGTTCTTGATCGCAGCCAGCACATTGGCGTCATCGATTTCGACGCCGACGCCGCTCACGCCGCGCGTCTCGATCAGGTGCTTCAACAACCTGCCGTCGCCGCAGCCGAGGTCGAGCACGCGATGACCCGGCTCGACCCAGCCGGCAATGACTTCGAAATCGGGGCGGCCCAGGGTATGCGTCATAGCTTGATGTTCCGCAGATAGGCATCGACGACGCCGTGATACTGGGCGTCTTCCATCAGGAAGGAGTCGTGGCCGAAGTTGAGGTCGATTTCGGCGTAGGAAACATTGCGCCGCGCCGCCAGCAGCGCCGCGACGATTTCCTTGGAGCGGGCCGGCGTGAAGCGCCAGTCGGTGGTGAAGGAGGCGATCAGGAAATTCGCCTTGGTGCGTGCCAGGGTTGCTTTCAGATCGCCGTTGTCTTCACGCGACGGGTCGAAGTAGTCGAGCGCCTTGGTCATCAGCAGATAGGTATTGGCGTCGAAATAACCGGCGAACTTGTCGCCCTGGTAGCGCAAATACGACTCGACCTCGAATTCGACATCGAAACCGAAGGAGAAGGCACTGTTGCGCAGTTCGCGGCCGAATTTCTCGCCCATCTGGTCATCCGACAGGTAAGTGATGTGGCCGAGCATGCGCGCCAGGCGCAGGCCGCGTACCGGTCGGGTGTTGTGTTCGTAGTAATTGCCGCCGTGGAAGTCCGGGTCGGTCAGGATGGCCTGACGCGCGACGTCGTTGAAGGCGATATTCTGGGCCGAGAGCTTGGGCGCGGCGGCGATCACGATGGCGTTGCGGACGCGCTCCGGGTAGGTGATGCTCCAGCGCAGCGCCTGCATGCCGCCCAGGCTGCCGCCCATGACGGCGGCCCAGCTGTCGATGCCGAGCAAATCGGCGAGGCGGGCCTGGGCATGCACCCAGTCATTGACCGCGACGATCGGAAAGTCGGCACCCCAGGGTTTGCCGGTCGCCGGGTTGAGGGATGATGGCCCGGTTGAGCCGTGGCAGCCGCCAAGATTGTTCAGGCCGACGATGAAGAATTTGTCGGTATCGAGCGGTCGACCGGGGCCGACGATGTTGTCCCACCAGCCGATGTTTTCCGGCTGGTCGGCGTAGTGGCCGGCGACATGATGGTGGCCGGACAGCGCGTGACAGACGAGAATCGCGTTCGACTTGGCCGCGTTGAGCGTGCCGTAGGTCTCGTAGACCAGATCGTAGGCGGGCAACACCCCGCCGCTGCGCAGATGCAGCGGTTGGTCGAAATGGGCGCATTGTGATTGGACGGCGCCGACGGAATGTCCTGACATACTGTTCCTGAAAACAAAAACCCAGTTGGCTGAAAAACGCGAACTGGGTGGTTCCCGTTTTAGCTGTATTTAGAAGCGCCCGCAATCAGAGCTCAAATCGGCGCGGCTGGCGTGTTGCCAGCGTGTGGCAGACAATACCGAGCAGCCCGGCAAAAGTCAATGAAATGGCCGGCCCTGAGCAAATCGCGGCCGTCGGTGGAAGTTTTGTTAAGATGCAGCAAAGCGTCAGATATTGGGGGAACCGTGGCAACTAACCTGCTTGAACAACGGCGGCATCAGCGTATCCGTTTTGGCAACCCGCCGCCGATACAGATTGGTTACGGCGGAAGTATTGGCGAAGGTGCCATTGTCAATCTGTCGCTCTCCGGCTTGATGGTGCGGACCTCCCTGGAGCTGGAGATCGGCCATGTGGCCGGTTGCGAGTTTTCGCTGTTCGGGTCGCCCGTGATCGACGTGCCGGTGACCGTGGTCAGTCGGGTTGGCGATTTGTTCGGTGCGCGTTTCCAGACCGGGCCGATCAACCAGATCATCATTGACGACGCGATCAGCTCAGCCCTGGCCTCCGGACAAGCTTCGATCCTGTCGGTCAACGACCTGGCCGGGCGCAAGGTGATGCGTATTTCCGGCGGTCTGAATGGCGCCCTGGAGAGCGATTTCATGCATGCCCTGACCCGGGTCGGCATTCACGAAATGGACCTTGCCGGCGTGACGACTGTCGATCAGGCTGGCCTGGCATTGTGTCGGGTGGCAACGAGCTTGCATGGTGTGACGATCGGTGCCCGGTCGGATGCATTTTCCGGTGTCTGGAATCTGGCTCTGGCTGTTTCTGGTGAGGTGGAAGGTTCTTGACGCCATTGTTTCCCGTAAAAACGTTCGCGCCATCCACTTTGCGTTTTCTTTTTCCTCTGGGGTTGTTGTCTCTTGCAACAGCTGCCCAGGCGGAAGATGAAGCGATTTATTTCAGCGATCTGCCTGTCGTTGCTTCGGTGAGCCGTTTGCCGCAGAGACTGGCCGATGCATCGACGGCAGTCACGGTGATTGACCGTGACATCATCAAGGCTTCCGGTGCACGCGATCTGAACGATATTTTTCGCCTGGTGCCTGGCTTCCAGACCTATCCGAATACGACGGAGACGGCGCGGGTCAGCTATCACGGGATGGGTGAAGGGGAGTATGGGGCGCGGGTGCAGGTTCTGGTCGACGGGCGTTCGATGTATTCGCCGCTGTTTGGTGGTGGCGTCAATTGGGTCACCTTGCCGGTTGCGCTGGACGATATCGAGCGTATCGAGGTCGTGCGCGGTACCAATGCCGTGTCTTACGGCAGCAATGCCTTCCTTGGCGTCATCAACATCATCACGGTTGATCCTGCGTTGACGCATGGTCTTTCGCTGTCGACCAGTTTCGGCAACCAGAATGTCCGCGATTACAACTTCAGGTTAGGCGGAAAAATCGGGGAAACAGGCGATTTTCGTTTTACTTTCAAACAGCAGAATGACGATGGTCTGACTAATCGTTACGACTGGGTCGATTCATATTTTTCTCGACTGGTGGATCTACGGGCCGATTTTTCCTTGTCCGATCGAGATAGTCTGCAGGTTAGTCTGGGGCAGGCGGAAGGCGTGAGCCAGATTGGTCGGCTGGGTAGCATTATTTCTATTCCCGGTTTACCGCCGATTGACGGTGACCCGATTCGCGATCTCAAACAAAAGGATATTTACGTCCAGCTCTTGTGGCGCCGGGTGTTTTCCCCTGGCTCAGACCTTCAAGTGCGCTATTCCTATGTTGAGGATCGATCCAGCGATGCTTTTTCAGTCAGCATTCCGGGTCAGAGTTATGTTTTTAATCAGTCGGGTGACGAGGGGGTTCGGCATGAGATTGAGCTTCAGCATAGTCTGAAAATGGCGGAATCCGCACGCCTTGCCTGGGGGGCAAGCTGGCGTGATGATGGGACTCGTTCGAAGTGGTCCTTGTCAGGGCGAGGGATGGTGCATCGAGATGTCAGTCGTTTGTTCGGTAATCTGGAGTGGAAGCCTGTCCGATGGTTTACCGGCAATGTCGGTATTGCAGGAGAAAATGATTCGTTGGCCGGATTTCACCTGTCCCCAAGGCTAAGTACCAACTTTCACCTGAATGCAGAAAATACGCTCAGACTCGGGGTGTCAAGAGCGTATCGAAATGGCAGTACGGTTGACTATCTTGGCAATGCGAAGGTGGTGCTCGCTAACACGTTGATTTATAACGTTTATCAAGGGAATCGAAGTCTGCCGTCGGAGCGCCTGGATACGATTGAGGTCGGTTATCTAGGTGACTGGCGTGACTGGCGGGCGAGTCTGGATGTCCGGCTGTTCAGTGAAAAAATCTATGATCGATTGTTCAGAATAGATTTGGGAACCGGAGCCTCAGTACCGGATACCACTTTGCCGGATGCCACGGTACCAATACAGAATATCCACATCTACGGTGTCGAATATCAGTTTAAGTGGCAACCTTTTGACAATACCCGTTTGCTTGTCAATCAGGCCTTTACCCGGGCCGATGCGGATTACCTTGCTTCGGCCTTGGGTTTGTCGGGGTCGACGCTGGCCAATGCGTCAGATGCACAGAAAATCGATTACTTCACCGAGCATTCAATGCCGCGGCGCTCAAGTTCCCTCCTGTTGATGCAGAAATTACCGTTCGGACTTGATTTTTCGATCGCCGGATACTGGCAGGACATGATGAAGTGGACAACGAATACCTCTTCAGTCAAATACCAACGTTACGATGCGCGCCTGGGTTATCCATTCCGTTTCAACGGGTTACGCGGTGAGCTCGCATTAACCGTGCAGTCGCTGAACGGCACACACAGCGAGTACAAGTCCAGCATCAACAATCCTGACGGACGTCTCGTCGAACGGCGTCAGTGGCTGAGCCTGCGTCTGGATTACTAGCGCGTCAGGCGGACCGGATTACCGCCCCTTCCAGCCAGACTTCGAAGGGTTCGCAGGGGGCTACTGCCAGACCCTGGGCGTAACTGATGCCGAGTTCTTCGAGTTGCTGCAGTTTCGCCGGGTCGTTGATGTTGTCGGCGATCGAGTGAATTTCAAGGTCGGCGGTGATTTCCTGCACTGCACGCAGCAGTGCCGTCGAGGCGCGATTGCCACCGAGGTCGCGGGTCAGGCTGCGGCTCAGTTTGACGCAGGCCGGTGCAATGGCGCGCAGGTGGCTGAACGACGAGAGTCCGCCACCGAAGTCATCGAGCCCGACCTGGCAACCCAGAGCACGGACCTGGCGCGAGAATTCGAGCGCCTGGCTGTTGTGGTGCGTCGTCACATCTTCCGAAAAAATCAGGCAAAGCCCGTCGCCCGGCAGGTTGTGGCGGGCCAGGTTGCGTGCAATCAGGTCGATGATTGCGCGGCGGCCCAGTGAAGTGCGGGAGAGCGGGATCAGGCAGTGCAGTTGCTTGTTGTGACGGCGCGCGCGGTCAATGGCATTGATTGCGGTTTCAATGAAGCGCTGGTCGATGGTCGACGCCAGATCATAGCGTTCAGCTGCATCGATCAAGGCCGAGAGTGCAATCGGGGCTTGCCCGGGTTCATGCAGGCGGGCACTCAGTTCGACGTAGTGATAGCCGGGGGCGCTGTTTTGCAGCGCCTTGAGTGGCAGAGCCTCGATCAGCAGGCGGTCTTCGGCCAGCGCGCTGGCGATGCGTCCAGCCCAGTTGTTGCTCTCCTGGCGACGTTCCGGCACGTTGCTGGTTTCCTGTTCGCAGACCTGGTTGCGACCGCTTTCCTTGGCGCGATAGCAGGCTGAATCACTGGCGGCGAGGACTTCATTGATGTTGCGTACCCGCCGGTTGACCGGGGTCAGACCGATACTGGCGCCAATCGCAAAGACCTTGTCCTGCCAGATGAAACGGTAAGCACCGGCCAGTCCGCAGATGTCATCGGCGACCTGACGGGCACGGCTGCCACTGCAATTGGCAAGAATGATGCCGAATTCGTCGCCGCCGAGGCGGGCCAGGGTGTCTTCCTCGCGCAGGCGGCCCTGGAAGAGTTGCGAAATCTGGCGCAGCAGCTCGTCGCCGGCCAGATGGCCGCAGGTGTCATTGACTGGCTTGAAGCGGTCGAGGTCGAGCAGCAGGACGCTGAATTCCTCGCCGCCGGCCTGGACGGCCGAGAGCGCCTTTTCCAGGCGGTTCTCGAATTCGCGCCGGTTGAGCAGGCCGGTCAGCGCATCATGGCGGGCCTGGAAAGCGAGCTGGGCAGTGGCTTCCTCGATCCGGCTCTGCATCGAGTGATGGACTTCTTCAAGGTGGTTGGCCATCTCGTTGAAGCCATGCTCGAGAATGCCGAGTTCGGCGCTGGAGTGCGTAGGGACGCGCGTGTCGAGGCGGCCCGAGGACATCTCGCGCACCGCCTGGACGAGGCGCTTGAGCGGGCGGGCCAGGCTGTCGGCCATGGCAATCGCGAGCAGGGCAATACCGATCAGGCCGATGAAAACAATGACCAGGCCGCGCAGCAACAACTCACGCTGCTGATTGATCAGCTCGGTCTTGTCGAATTCGATGAAGACATGACCGATCACTTCCGGTGGCATCGGCTTGGTGCTGCTTGAGACCGGCTCGAACAGCGCATCGCTTTCGTTCTGCGAGCGCAGTACGGGGGCGCCAAAGGCAATCCAGTTTTCGGTTTCGTTGACCATCGTCGGTCTGTCCAGCGACTGGCGGAGGATCTCGCTGGCCAGCGAAACCCGGCCGCCGACGGCAATCGCCCGGCCTTTCGGACTGACGATGATGGTTGCCTTGACATCGGACTCCTGGATGGTGGTCTGGGCCAGCCCGTGCAGGCTCTCGATCTGCCCGGAAATGATGCCGTATTCACTGATCTGCGCGAGGTAACGCACCGTGGCGAGTGCCTTGGTGCGCAATTCGCCTTCCAGGGTCTGGATGCCGCTCAGTGTGAAATAGGAAACCAGCGTGATGGCGATGGCGGCACTCGGCAGGAGCGAGAGCAGCAAAAGTCGCTGGCGGAGATTGAGGCGAGTCATCGGGCATCCTTGTCGGCGAGCATGGCGCGGCGGATATCGGCTTCGTCGGGGAGATTGAGGTTGAGCGCCTGGGCGACGTTCTGGTTGATCTGGACGGCAAATTGCCCGGGCGGCATCGGGGCCGGCAGCGTGTTGTTGAACGCGAGGACAAGCTCGGCGCTCTGGCGGGCAATCTGGGCTGGCGTCGAGTAGAGCGCGGCGAGCGCGCCGGCATTGACGAGGGCGGCGGAGAAGGCAACCACCGGGCGCTGGTAGCGGTAGGTGGTGACCAGAATGGCCTTGATGTTGTCGCGCTTGTAGATGCTGGTGTCAGGTGTGGCGAGCAGTACGTTGACCCGGGATAACAGCGTGGACAGTGCCGGCAGCAGGGTCCGGTCGGTATCGCTTTCCTCGCTGTCGAGAATCAGGCCGGCCGCGTTGAAGGCATGCTGAAACTGGCTGCTCTGGGCTCGGGTTTCGGCGCTGATCAGCATGCCGATGCGGTTTTTTCCCGGCAGCAACTGGCGCAGGAAGGATGCTTGCCGGGCTGGCGGCTGGTCGAGATAGATGGCGGTCAGGCGCCGGTTGCGGCTGCCGCTCTCGGCGACCAGCTTGTCGTAGGCCTGACGCGGAATCAATGTCGCGATGACTGGTGTGCTGCCGCCGCGGCTCAATACCTGACGCAAGGCCGTGCTGCCGGCGGCGATGATCAGGTCGGTGCGTTCGGTGCCGTCTTCTGTCGCATCGAGTCCGACCGGATAGCGGCTCAGTTTCCAGTTGCTGCCATCGAGGGCATCGCGCAGGGTGGTGCTGAATTCGGCATAGGGGCCGGTCGATTCGCTGAGTACCAGCGCGACGTTGCCGGCCCGCGCCAGAGGAACGACCAGAAGAAACACGAACAGGAGGCGCAGGATGGCCAGAACCATCGGTGCAATATAGCGGGTTGTCCTATGCCAAAGCAATGAGGGATGTCCGCAGGCTTGAGGCGCGCATGGTGCCGGGGGCTTGGTCTGGCGGCATATCGGGTGTCCGCCCCCTGTCAATGCCGGCACAAGCTCGATGGTGCAGCGTTCCGGCACGACGACTCAGCGACCGGCCGGTGCTTCCGCGGGCGGAGCGAAATCGAACAGTTCGAGCAACAGGGGCAGGCCTTCGCTGATCGCGACCGGGCCTGGCGTCAGGATGATCGCCGACTTGATTTCATGCAGGCGGCCGTTTTGCACTGCCGCAACGGTCGACCAGCCGGGACGGGCAGAAATGCGTTCCGGCCGGAAGTGCTTGCCGCACCACGAGCCGATGATGACTTCCGGATCGCGCCGGACGATTTCCAGCGGCTCGGCCAGGATGCGGTCGCGCGCCAGCGGCGAGCCGGCGCGTTCGGGAAAGATGTCGCTACCGCCGGCGATCTCGATCAGCTCGGACACCCAGCGCACGGCGGTGATGTTTGGTTCGTCCCATTCCTCGAAATAGACGCGCGGCCGATGGCCGCTGCGCGCCAGGCGCTCGCCGGCGATGGCGCGGGCGGCGGCGATCTGTGCTTCCAGGCCGGCCACCAGTGCAGTCGCCTTGGCTTCGGCCCCGACCAGCCGGCCCAGGGTTTCGATCATGCCGAGGATGTCGTCCACGCTGCGCATGTTGAAGGCGTAGACCGGCACCCCGGCCTTGATCAGGTCGCGCGCGATGTCGGCCTGCAGGTCGGAGAAGGTGAGCACCAGATCGGGCTGCACGGCGAGGATCTTGTCGATGTCGCCGCTGGTGAAGGCATAGACCTTGGGCTTTTCCTTGCGCGCCTGCGGTGGCCGCACCGTGTAGCCGGAAATGCCGGCGATGCGGTCCTGCTCGCCGAGCGCGTAAAGCACTTCGACGGTTTCGGTGGTCAGGCAGACGATGCGTTGTGGCAGGCGGCTCATGCGGGCTTCATTTCGGGCGATGACTGCGTGCGACATCGAGATGCGCACAAAGTTTCTCGGCGCCCTCGAGAATGCGTGGCGTGTGGCGCTGCATGATGTCCGGATTGATATGGAACAGGTTGCCGCGCTTGACCGCCGTCATGCGTGTCCATTTGTCCCAGTCATGCAGCCACTCCGGCCGGGCGTCGCCCATGCCGGTAGCGATGATGGCCTCGGGGTCGGCTTCGAGCACCGCTTCGATGCTGACCGTCGGGGCCATCTTCGACATCTGTCCGAAGACATTGTCGCCGCTGCACAGACGGATGGCGTCGGTGATGATCTGCTGGCCGCCGACGGTGACCAGCGGGTTTTTCCAGATCTGGTAGAAGACGCGCACCTTGGGCTTGCCGGCATTGGCGGCGCGCAATTTTTCCATGCGCTGGCGGAAATTGGCGGCCGCCGCATCGGCAATGGCCTGCGTGCCGGCCAGCTGGCCGAGCTGTTCGAGCTGAACGGCGACGTCCGCCATCAGGTTGGGCTGGGTGATGAATACGGTCAGGCCGAGGGCGCGCAGCTTGTCGATCTGGACGGCGGCATTGCCGCTTTGCCAAGCGATGACCAGGTCGGGCTTGAGCGCGGTGATGGCTTCCAGGTCGAGGCGCGAATAACCGCCGATGCGGGGGACTTTCTTTGCCTCCGGCGGATAGTCGCTGTAATCGACGGTGCCGACCAGGTAAGCGCCGGCGCCAGCGGCGTAGAGACTTTCCGCCGAATGCGGGGCGAGCGTGACGATGCGCCGGGCCGGCACCTTGAGGCGGACATCCTGGCCGCTGTCGTCGCGCACCACGATATCGGCGTGCGCAGCGGACAAAGCGGCGAGCGTAGCGGTCAACACCGCAAAAAGGCGCATTTTCATGGCTGGCTCCATTCGCCGAGGGCGGCGCCCAGGCGTTGCCAGGCGGTCTCGCTGTCGGGCAGACCAAAGCGGAGCAGCGCCTGCTGTTCGAAACGGCGCACCAGGATGCCGCGCCGGGCGAGAAATTCATGCAGCTCGGCCGGCTGGTCGCAGGTCAGCGTCGCGAACAGCGGCGTACTTTTGACCTCGCCGTGCGCGCTCAGCAAGGCGTGCAGGCGTTGGCTGGCGGCGTGCAGGCGCTCGCGTGCGGCCGCTTGCCAGGCCGTGTCCTGCAGCGCCAGCCGTGCCGCGGCGCGGGCCGGACCGGCGATGGTCCACGGCCCCATCGCTTCCTGCATGCGGTTGAGCAAGTCGGGGGCGGCAAAAACGAAGCCGACGCGGGCGCCGGCCAGGCCGAAGAACTTGCCGAGCGAACGCAGCACGATCAGGTTGGGCGCTTCCTCGGTGCCGGCCAGGCTGGCCAGGCTTTCCTCCGGCGTCGGATCGATGAAGGCTTCGTCGACGATCAGCCAGCCACCGCGCTTTTTGAGCTGTTGCGCAGCGTCGACCGCGACGGCGCGCGGATGCTGGTCGGCGGTCGGGTTGTTCGGGTTGCACAGCAGCACGTAAGGCGTCGCGACGCCCAGGGCGCGGCTCAGCGTCGCATTCTGCAGAAAACGCAGGCGATGCCCGGCGCGTTGCCAGGCCTGCGGGTGTTCGGCATAGATCGGGCTGATGCAGGCGACGACGGCCCGCGGCAGCAAGGTCGGCAGCAACTGGATGGCGGCCTGCGAGCCGGCCACCGGCAGAAGATTGGCGTTGCCGTAATAGGCGGCGGCCGCGGCTTCCAGGCCGTCGCCGGCTTCCGGCAGGCGTTGCCAGACTTCCGGCGGCAGTGCCGGCACCGGCCAGGCCTCGGGATTGATGCCGGTCGACAGGTCGAGCCAGTCGGCGAGCGGGATATCGTAGTGGGCTGCGGCTTCGCGCAGGCGTCCGCCATGCTCAAGCATGCAGGGCTCCGGTAATGATGAACAGCACGGTCAACCACAGCCAGAGGCTGTTTTTGACCAGGGAAATGGCGCGCCGCAGGTCGCTGGCGACCGGCGCTGGTCCGGCGCCAAGCGGCGGCCGGATTTCGAGTTCGCCATGATAAACGGCGGCGCCACCGAGCGCGATGCCCAGACTGCCGGCCCCGGCCGCCATCACCGGCCCGGCGTTCGGACTGTCCCAGCCCGGTGCCTGGCTGCGCCAGCAGGCGAGTGCCAGGCGCGTCTTGCCGAGCAGCGCGTAGGACAGCGCAGTCAGGCGGGCCGGGATGTAGTTGAGCGCATCGTCGAGACGCGCGGCGCAGCGTCCGAACAGGTTGTAGCGTGCGGTGCGGTAACCCCACATCGCATCCAGCGTGTTGGCCAGGCGAAAGAGCAGGGCGCCTGGGCCGCCGAGCAGCGCAAACCAGAACAGCGCGCCGAAGATGGCGTCATTGCCGTTTTCCAGCAGCGATTCGCAGGCCGCCTTGGCGACACCGGATTCGTCTAGCGTTGCCGTCTCGCGCGAGACGATCCAGCCGACGCGCTGCCGCGCCGCCGGCAGATCGCCGGCCTGCAGCGGTGCGACGATCGCTTCGGCATGTTCGCCCAGGCTTTGCGCACCGAGCGCGAAATAAAGCAGCACGACATCGACCGCAAACGGTGCCAGCGGCCGCAGGGCAAAAGCCAGCGCCACCCAGGGGCCGACCGCGAGCAGCCAGGCCAGGCCACCGGTCAACAGCGAATTCCGGTTCATTTTGCCTTCCAGCCAGGCGGCCAGATTGCCGAACCCGACCAGCGGATGCCAGCGCGACACCTCGCCGAGCGCCCGGTCGAGCAGCACGGCGGCAAGCGCCGCGAGCGGCATGGCGAAGGACTCGAACAGCGGATTCACTGCGGGAAAATGCCGTCTTGCTGGATCGCGGCCTGCATTTCGCGCAGGCGTACGGTCAACCCGTCCTCAGCGGCATTTTTGCTGCCCCACTGCTCGTGGAAGACCAGTTCCTCGATCGGCAGGCGCGGCAGCCAGCCGGCCTTTTCCAGCTCCGGCCGCTCGTTGAAATGGCTGACGTAACCGATGCACAGATAGGCAATCGGCACGATGTGTTCGGGGATGCCGAGCGCCTGCTGCAAGGCTTTCTCGTGGAAGATGCTGACCCAGCCGACGCCCAGTCCTTCGGCGCGGGCGGTCAGCCAGAGGTTCTGCACGGCGCACACGCTGCTGTAGAGATCCATGGTCGGCATGTGCGTGCGGCCGAGCACGACCGGGCCGGAGCGCGTGCGGTCGCAGGTGATGCACAGGTTGAGCGGCGACTCGAGAATGCCCTGCAGTTTCAGTTTGCTGTAGATCTCGCGCTTTTCGTCCGGGAACATGCGCGCCGCCTCGTCGTTGGCCTGGCGGAAAACGTCATGCACGCGCTGCTTCACCTCATTCGAACGGACCAGCAGGAAATTCCACGGCTGCATGAAGCCGACCGACGGCGCGTGATGCGCCGCCATCAGGATGCGGCTCAGGATGTCATCGGGCACCGGCGTCGGCAAAAACTGGCCGCGCACATCGCGGCGGCTGAAAATGGCGTGATAAACGGCCGCCCGCTCGGCGTCCGAAAAAGCCGGCGCCTGCGGCAAGGATGGGTTTTCCATGGATTCCCCTTCTGGAAAAACGGCACCGCCCGACCAGGGCTGGCCAATTCAATCATCTCCCGGCCGGTCTTCTGACTTGGAGTCACGCAGGCAATGCGCCTTCCCGGGTTGCCCCAGTGGCCTGTGCATCGCCCATCCTCCTTACAGCGTTGGGCACGTGGCGGAGTTACACCGCCTTCCCGATTCTCCCCGGGGATTTCTGCCACAACCGACGCCTGACTTTGTCGACTTCGCCTCGCCGTGCAATAGCACTGTCTTCGGCTCGTCTTCGCGTCAGGCATCGCCTGTGGCAGAAATCCTGTCCGGGGCACCCGGAGATACGAAGGCGAGAGGATATCAGGAGGGGCGGGTGGGGGCGATGGAATTGACGTTGAATCAATGGCAAACAGCCTGATTTGGCCGACTGGCCGGGTTTTTTAAGTGCTTTTGCGTCAGCGACTCTCTATGCCTTCACCCCGGCGTCGGAAAAACTTGGGCAAACGTAAACGCCTCCGCCGTCGCCCCAAACCGCCGCACCAGCTCCAGCTTTTCCTTCGCTTCCTGCGCTGTCGGCAAGTGGCCGGCGGGGACCCACCACAGGGCGAGCTGGATTTCGTTCATCTTGTCGAACCAGGCATGGCGGGCACGGATGGTGTCCATGTGGACGGTCTTGTAGACGTAATTTTTCAATGAGCCGACATCGCGCCACAGGCTGACGTTCATGATTACCAGCGGGTCGGCATAGGGGCGGATCGAGGTGTAGTCGCCGCCGCTGCCGAGCATGCGCCAGATGAAACCGTCGGCCTGGTCGGCGAGCTGGTTCATGGCGTCGAGCTGGTCCATGAAGCCGCGCATGACGTTCGTGTCCATCTCGGCTTTGGCGCGGGCGACATTGACTTGGGCGAGGTGGCAGGCGGACATGAGGCGGCTGGCGGGCGTGGCGATGCGGGACATTGTATGCGTCGGTGCAGGGCTTGTGCTGCCTGCGCTTTGAGTTGCCGGCGGCATTTTCCTTGGGCGGGGCGGCAAAGCGGTTTATCCTCGCGCCGTTTCCTGGTTACGACGCTTTCACATGCCCTGTTTCTCCCTGATGGTGCAAGGCACCACTTCCGATGCCGGCAAATCGACGCTGGTTGCCGCCCTTTGCCGCATCCTCAAGCGGCGTGGCGTGCGTGTTGCGCCGTTCAAGCCGCAGAACATGGCGCTCAATTCGGCGGTCACCGTCGATGGTGGCGAGATCGGCCGGGCGCAGGCGCTGCAGGCGCTGGCTTGCGGCCTGGCGCCGCATACCGATTTCAACCCGGTGCTGCTGAAGCCGACCACCGACAAGAAGGCGCAGGTCATCATCCACGGCCAGGTTGCCCTCGACCTGAATGCCCGCGACTACCACGAATACAAGCCGCGCGCGATGCGGGCGGTTTTGGCCTCCTGGGAACGGTTGACCGCACAGTACGAATGCGTCGTCGTCGAGGGCGCCGGCTCGCCGGCCGAGATCAACCTGCGGGCGCGCGACATCGCCAACATGGGTTTTGCCGAGGCGGTGGATTGCCCGGTCATCATCGTTGCCGACATCGACCGCGGCGGCGTCTTCGCGCATCTGGTTGGTACCTTGGAGCTGCTTTCGCCGTCCGAGCAGAACCGCGTCAAGGGCTTCGTCATCAACCGCTTCCGTGGCGACATCGCCCTGCTCGAACCCGGCCTGGTCTGGCTGGAAGAACGTACCGGCAAGCCGGTGCTCGGCGTGCTGCCTTACCTGCACGGCCTGATGCTCGATGCCGAGGACGCGATTGCGACGGCAGCGGTCGACGGCAAAAAAACGGCCAAATTGAAGGTGGTCGCGCCAGCTTATCCGCGTGTCTCGAATCACAACGACCTCGACCCGCTGCGCCTGCATCCGGAAGTCGATTTCCGCTGGATCGGGCCGGGTGAAACGCCGCCCGCCGCCGACCTGATCGTCCTGCCCGGCTCCAAGGCGGTGCGCGCCGATCTCGACTGGCTGCGCGCCCAGGGCTGGGACAAGGCGATCGCCAGACACCTGCGCTACGGCGGCAAGGTGATCGGCTTGTGCGGCGGCTACCAGATGCTGGGTTGCATGCTGCACGACCCGCAGGGCCTGGAAGGGCAGGCCGGCAGCACGCCCGGATTGGGCGTGCTCGCGGTCGAAACGACGCTGGCCGCCGAGAAGCAGCTGCGCAATGTCAGCGGTCATCTGTGCCTGCCGGGCCGCCCGGCGATGACGGGCTACGAAATCCATCTCGGCGTCACAGCCGGCGCCGGTCTGGCTGCGGCGGCAGTCGAGCTCGATGACGGCCGGCAGGATGGCGCCGTTTCGGCCGATGGCCAGATTTTCGCCACCTACTGCCATGGCGTTTTCGATCATCCCGAGGCGTTGACCGCCTTGCTCGCCTGGGCCGGCATGGTCGAGAGCGAACAGGTCGATTTCGCGGCGCGCCGCGAGGCCGATCTCGATCGCCTCGCCGACTCGGTCGAGGCGGCGCTCGACTGGGAAAAGCTCGGCGCGCTGCTGCCCGCTACCGGCACCTAGCCCGCCGCAGGTACTTCATGGTGGATGCGCTTGAGCGCAACCTGACGCTGGATCTCGCGGAAATCCATTTCCCGGCCGTAGCGTGAATACAGCCCGCGCAGCGTGCCAAACAGCTTCTTGGCTTCGCTGCTGGCCATCAACTGTTCGCACTGGTGGTCGGCGAGGTCGTTGTCGGCAAGGTCCAGCGCCGTGCGCATGACGTCGATGCGCGCCGCGGTTTCCAGTTCGCCGACCATCAGCGCCGGGCGCAGGCCGCTGAAACGCGGCTTGCCCTTGCCGGGCAGACTGAGCGCAAGCAGGGCGACATAGCTGGCCTGCTCGGACAGCGCCATATTCTGGACCTCTGATTCGCGCAGGCTGAGCAGCACCTTTTCGGCGCCGATCAGCTCATTGGCGGCGACATGCGTGCGGGCGAGGGCAAGACGGTCGGCTGGCGTCACCGCGCCGGGCATGCTGTCGTTGGCCAGCACGTCGCTCAACGCCGCACTGGCGGTCGCCGTATCGCCGTTGAGATTCGCTGCTTCGGCGAGCAGGCGCTTGCGCTGGTAGTTGCGCGGCGTTTTCTGGCTGGCCGTGTCGAGCACTTTCTGGGCTTCGGCATGCTCGCCCTGGGCCATGCAGATGCTGGCCTTGACGTCGGCGGCATCGAAATAATGCGGCGTGCCGGCGACCACCTGGTCGATTTCCTGGCGCGCTTCGCTGAGGCGGTTTTGCTGTTGCAGCGAACGGGCGACGCCGGCCCGTGCCCAGGGGAAATTGAATTTTTCCAGGATGCCGCGGTAGGTTGCCTCGGCCTGTTCGACCAGACCGCTCGCCATTTCCACCTCGGCTTGCTGGCGAAGGATTTCGTAGCGATAGGGGCGGCCTGCCTCGCTCGTCCGGCAGGCCTGCAGGATGGCGAGTGCCTGGGCGTATTCCTGGCGGCGCTTTTCGCGGTAATAGTCGGCGAAGAAATTCTTCTTCTCCATGATGCGGTCGAGGCGCAACTGCAGCTTGTCGGGCGAGAAGGGCTTGATGATGTAGTCGTCCGGCACCAGCTCGACGGCGGCGACGACCTGCTCGTAGGACTGCTCGCCGGTCACCATCATGAAGATGGTTTCGTCGGGCAGCAGGTTGAAACGGCGCAGTTCCTCAAGCAGTTGCTGGCCGGAGCGTCCTTCGCCCAGCACGTAGTCGCAGAGGATGATGTCGGGCACGTTCTGGCGGATGCGGTAGATCGCATCCTGGTAATTGGTCGAGAACTCGACGGTGAAGGCGCCCAATGTCTGGGCGACGCTGCGCAGCGCATCGCGGGCGAGCGGCTGGTCGTCGATGACGAGAAAACGCTTCTTGCTGTAGTCGGCCATTACGGCAGGCTCAGTTCGAAACGGGCGCCAGCCAGTGCGCCGTCGTTACCCAGTTGCAGGCTGCCCTTTCTTCCATTCCGCTCGTGCAGTTCGGCCAGGCGTTCAGCGAGGAGCAGGCCGGTGCCACGCCGCGGCGGCAGTTCGGCAAAACCGGGGCCGTCGTCTTCGACGCGCAGGCAGATACCGTCGGCCGTAGTCCGGGCGCTCAGCACGACGCGACTGCGTGCAAAGCGACCGGCATTCTGCACGGCGTTGTTGAGCATGTCGGTGATCAGGTCGCGGTCGAGCGGCCATTCGTCGATGACCTGGCAGTCGATTTCGAGCGTTATGCCGGCTTGTGCCAGATGCTGTTTCTGGGCAAGCGCTACCTCTCGGCACAGGTCGTCGACGATGCAGGGCACGATGGCAAGTTGGGCGCCACGCCGCATCAGGCGGTAGGCGCTCAGCGTGCGGCTGAGTCGGCCGGCTGCCGCTTCGATGGCGTAGCGGGCTTCGCCGAGATCAAGGCCATGTTTTGCTTCGCTGGCGGCGATCAGTGATTCGGCGATGAACAGCTGGTTTTTTGCGTCGTGGATGCCCGAAGCGAGCGTATCAAGCAGGTGCTGCATGGTGTCTCTCCCCCGGGATCTGGGTCCCTGTCGGGCGACAGCATAGCCCTACTTGAGGCGCAAGGGCAGCCCTGCTGCGACCAGGGTTACCTGATCACAAAGCGCCGCGACGCGCTGGTTGAGGCGACCCTGCTCGTCGGCAAAGAGGCGCGACACCGGGTGCATGGGCACGATGCCCCAGCCGACTTCGTTGGAAACGAGAATGATGCGACCGGGCAATTGCGGCAGCAGGTCGAACAGGGCGCCGGTCTCGCCGGCGAACAGCGGGCAGTCGATGGCGGTGCTGGCCTCGGCCTGGGTTGCCGCCTGGCCGGCAAAAAGCAGGTTGGACAGCCACAGGGTCAGGCAATCGACCAGGATGCAGGTGTCGGGCGTCGCCAGTTCGCGCAGTTTGTCCGCCAAGTGCAGGGTTTCCTCGGCGCAGCCCCAGTCGACCGGTCGACGCTCGCGGTGATGGGCGATGCGCCGGCTCATCTCGCCGTCGCGCGCTTCCGCCGTCGCCAGGTAAACGACGCGCAGGCCGGATTCCGCCGCCCGCTTTTCGGCCAGCAGGCTCTTGCCCGAACGGGCGCCGCCAAGGATCAGTTCTTTCATCCTTGAAACCTCAGTTGGACGAGGCTGTTGGTGCGTTTGGGCGGGATGGCCGGCGCGAAGCGACGACGCGGCAGGCTCATGCCTGCAAGGAGGAGCGACAAAGTCGGGCGCCCGACCAGGCGTGCCAGCGGCCGCGTAGCGCTTTCACCTTTTGGGTTAATCGCCTCGAAGGCATAGAAGTCAGTGTTCATGCGGTTGGTCACAGATGGATAAGCGGTCAACTGGGGTTTCAAGGATCAGCCGGCACTTTAGGTGATTGCACGGCGTCCCGGCAAGCCGGATAATCCGCCCCGATCCGATGAAACGGAACCCGGTGCGAATCCGGGGCGGGCCCGCCGCTGTAACCGGGGACGACTGCCGCACGATGCCACTGCATGGGGAAACAGACCCGGCGGGAAGGCGCGGCATTCGGTTGATCCGGGAGCCAGAAGACGTATCGGACGAACGAGGGTCGGAAACCTGTGGACAGGGTTTCGCTGCGGCATTTTTGCGAATGCGGCGGCGAGGCCCTTTTTGCTTTTTTGAACAGGAAGAATCGGATGCATTCAAAATTCAATATCGTCGCCCCCGACCAGGGGCTGGCCGCTGCGCTGCAGCACAAGATCGACCAGAAGACCAAGCCGCGCGGCGCGCTCGGTCAACTCGAAACGGTGGCCAAAAAGGTCGGCCTGATCCAGCAGCGTCTCGACCCGGAATTCGGCCAGCCCTACATGCTGGTCTTTGCCGGCGACCATGGCGCGGCCCGGGCCGGCGTCTCGGCCTACCCGCAGGACGTGACCTGGCAGATGGTCGAGAATTTCCTCGCCGGCGGCGCCGCGATCAATGTCTTTGCGCGTCAGAACGACCTGCACCTGGCGATCATCGACGCCGGCGTCGCGCATGATTTCGGCAAGCGTCCCGGTCTGATCAACGCCAAGGTGGCGTCCGGCACCGCCAATTACCTCGAAGAACCGGCGATGAGCACCGCGCAGTGCGCCACGGCGGTCGAGCGCGGTGGCGAGTTCTGCCGCAACCTGTCGCTGAACGGTTGCAATCTGGTCGGTTTCGGCGAAATGGGCATCGGCAATACGGCGGCCGCCTCGCTGATCACGCATTGTCTGACCGGCGCCACGCTGGCTGATTGCGTCGGGCGCGGCACCGGCCTCGACGATGCCGGCCTGGCGCGCAAGCAGGACTTGCTCGAACAGGCCTTGCAGCGTTATCGCGCCGCCGGCGGCGACAACGATCCGGCCCGCGTGCTCGCCGAATTCGGCGGCTTCGAGATCGCCATGATGGTCGGCGCCATGCTCGGCGCCGCGGAAGCGAAGATGACCATGCTGATCGACGGCTTCATCGTCGGTGCTGCGGCGCTGACCGCGATTCGTCTGGTGCCGGCGGTCGCTGACTACTGCATCTTCTGCCACCGCTCGGCCGAACCGGGCCATGCGGCGCAACTGCAGGCGCTGGGCGCCGAACCGCTGCTCGACCTCGGTCTGCGTCTGGGCGAAGGCACCGGTGCCGCACTGGCTTATCCGCTGGTGCTGGCCGCGGTCAATTTCCTCAATGAAATGGCCAGCTTCGAATCGGCCGGCGTTTCTGACAAAAGCGCGGATAAAGACTGATGCTGCGCCGCGAGCTGGAGTATTTCTTCGGCGCGATCCGCTTCTTCACACGCCTGCCGGTGCCGGCCTGGGTCGGACATTCGGCGGAAGCGCTGAACCGCTCGGCGCGCTGGTTCCCGGCGGTCGGCCTGGTGATCGGCGGGATCGGCGCGCTGGTCTATCACGCGGCACTGCAACTCTGGCCGCAGCCGGTCGCCGTGCTTTTGTCGATGGCGGCAACGCTCTATGCCACCGGCGCCTTCCACGAGGACGGTCTCGCCGACACCGTGGACGGTCTGGGTGGCGGCTGGGACAAGGCGCGCATCCTCGAGATCATGAAGGACTCGCGGGTCGGCAGTTACGGCGTGGTCGCCACGGTGCTGGCGTTGCTCGGCAAATTCACGCTGCTTGCGGCGCTCGACAGCACGCTGGTGCCGTGGGCGCTGCTCGCCGGCCATGCGCTGTCGCGCTTTTGTGCAGTCACGCTGCTGGCGGGTATGGATTACGTGCGCGAAGACCTGCAGTCCAAGGCCAAACCGCTGGCGACGCGACTGTCCATCGGTCAACTGCTGTTTTCATGGCTTTTTGTGCTGGCGGCGCTGGCCGGCTTGCCCATCGCAAAAGCCGTGGCCGGCTGTGCGCTGGCGGTACTGGTCACCGTCTGGCTGGCTGCCAAGTTCAAGCGCTGGCTGGGCGGCTATACCGGCGATTGCCTGGGGGCGACGCAGCAAGTTGCCGAAATCGCTTTCTACCTCGGCTTGCTCGCCCAGTTGTCCGGGTAAATTTGCCGCCTGCGCCGGCTTGGCCGATCATGGCGATTCATTGATCCGGGAGCACCATGGAAAAGCCGATCGCCCCTTCCTGCGAGAAGAATCGCGAACCCATCCTCGAGGTGTTGCGCGAGCACTTCGCCGATCGCCGCCATGTGCTGGAAATCGGCAGCGGCACCGGGCAGCACGCGATCTTCTTTGCCGAACATTTGCCGCATCTGCGCTGGCAAACTTCCGACCGCGCTGAAAACCTGCCCGGCATCACTGCCTGGCTGCAGGAGGCGGCGCTGCCCAACACCGTCTTGCCGCTCGAACTCGATGTCACGGCGGCCTGGCCGGAACAGCGGCACGATGCGGTGTTCTCGGCCAACACCCTGCACATCATGCCCTGGTCAGCCGTCGAGTGCCTGTTCGCCAGGCTGCCCGATGTGCTTGCTGCCAATGCCAGACTGGTCATCTATGGCCCCTTCAACTACGGTGGCCAATTCACCAGTGACAGCAACGCTGCATTCGACCGCTGGCTCAAGGAAAAGGCGCCGCATCAGGGCATCCGCGATTTTGAACGGGTGCATGCACTGGCGCAGGCGGCGGGGCTGGAACTGCTCGAGGACCGGGCCATGCCTTCGAACAACCGCTGTCTGGTCTGGCAAGCATCGCAATGACCGGCTTGCTATGCCATGCGAATTGCGGCACGATCCGCCGCTCATGCAATCCTTGCCGGGCGATCATGCAGGCGCCCGCCCTGACCAGAGAGACGCGATGAGCATCCGTGTTTGTATTCTGCCTACCCAGTACGACATCATCGATTTCCGCCAGGGGCGCCGCCCGGAAAACATACTCGTGCGCGAGTTTACCAGTGCGGTCGAGGCGCAGGCCTACGAAGACGGGATCGACGCCATCGACGACCAATATGACCGGCTCGAAGAGATCAGGGTGGTGGGCAGCAAGGTCATCCATAGCCATCGCTCGGAAGACCCCGAGATCGAAGGCCTGCTCCGGGTTGCCGAACAGGCTTTCGCCACGCCGGCCGAAGCGGCGGCCTTCTGCCTGGGCATCGCCGATGCCGACGGTTATGCCGCACCACTGCTGGTCGACGATACGGACGATCGCTTCGCGCAACTGCTGGCCTGGTCTGGCGCAGCCTGAGGCGGAACGGGCACGCTTTAACCCGGTAAGATAGGTCCATCCTGTTCCGAGGTTGCCCCCATGCGTTCCTTCCTGCTTTTCCTGCATCTCGCCGGCGTCATCATCTGGGTGGGCGGCATGTTCTTCGCGCATTTCTGCCTGCGTCCGGTCGCTGCCGAACAATTGCCGCCGGCCCAGCGTCTGCCCTTGCTGTCGGCGGTGCTCGGGCGGTTTTTCGTGGCCGTGGCGCTGGCGGTTGCCGTCATCCTGGCCTCGGGGTTCGCCAGCCTGAAACTGACCGGTTTTGCCCTGGCGCCGCTGCACTGGCATGCGATGTCGGGTCTCGGTTTGCTGATGGCCGGGATTTTTGCCGTGATCTATTTCCGCGTTTATCCGCGCCTGCGGGCCGGCGTCGCGGCGGCAGACTGGCCGGCGGCAGGGGCGGCGATGAACCGGATCCGCCTGCTGGTGGCGACCAACCTGCTGCTCGGCGGGCTGACTCTCGCAGTGGCGACGCTGGGTGCCTACCTGGTTCCATGAGCGCGCTTGCTACGCCATGATCCTGCATCTGATCCGCCATCCCCAACCGGTGGTCGAAGCGGGCATCTGCTACGGTCGACTCGATCTGGCGGCCGAAAATGCCGCCGAGGTCGCCACTCGTTTGCGGGCTGAACTGCCGGCCGGCCTGCCGGTCTGGAGCAGCCCGCTACGCCGTTGCCGCGAACTGGCCGGTTTGCTGCATCCACAGCCGCAACTCGACGAGCGCCTGGCCGAGATGGATTTTGGCGACTGGGAAGGGCTGGCCTGGGATGCGATTTCGCGTGCCGAACTCGATGCCTGGGCCGCCGATGTCGCCGGTTACGCCCCGCCCGGCGGCGAGTCGCCGCGCCAGTTGCAGCAAAGGGCGCTGGCCTTCGTGGCCGACTTGCGCGAGCCGGAGGCGGTGATTGTTACCCACGCCGGGGTGATCCGCGTTTTGCTGGCGCATTTCCGGCAACTGGCACCTGCGGAATGGCTAAACCTGAAATTCGACTACGGCTCGCGTACGGATATTATTGTCCCACGGTAAAATGCCGGCGATGGATACCTTCAATCCCTTGCGCGACGCGGTGCCTCCGGGTGAAATCAAACGCGCCCTGATCATTAAACTGCGCCACCATGGTGATGTGCTGGTCAGCTCCCCCGTTTTTTCTGCCCTCAAGGCGCATGCTCCGCAGGCCGAAATTGATGCCCTGGTCTATGCCGACACGGCCGAGATGCTGACCTTGCATCCGGCCATTTCGCAGGTACATGTGGTCGGCCGTCATTGGAAGCGTCTGGGTGTGATCGGTCAGCTCCGCGCCGAAGTGGCTCTTTTCAATAGTTTGAAGGCGCGTGGTTACGACCTGGTCATTCATCTCACCGAGCACTGGCGTGGCGCGTGGTTGTGCCGCTTGCTCAAGCCGCGCTGGTCGGTCGGACCGGTGATTGCCGGGCGCAGTCGGCGCTGGCAGGAGAGCTTTACGCATTTGCAGGCCAGCCCCAAAAATGCCCTGCGGCATATGGCCGAGGCCAATCTCGATGCCTTGCGCCGGATCGGTATCCAGCCCGGACCCGATGAGAGGAGCATGCTGTTGATTCCGGGGGCGGTTGCCGATCAGCGTGTGGCAGTTCATCTGGAAAAATTTGGCTTGCAGGGACAGCATTTCATTCACGTTCATCCGGCATCGCGCTGGTTTTTCAAGTGCTGGCCGGTAGCACGGATGGCGTCGCTGATTGAGACCTTGCAGAACGAGGGGTACGTCGTGGTGTTGACGGCCGCGCCCTCACCCGAAGAAAAAGCGATGCTGGAGGCGATCCAGGCGCGTTTGTCCAGACCAGCTTTCAGTTTGTCCGGTGAGTTGTCATTGAAGGAACTGGCGGCTTTGACCCGGCAGGCGAGGCTGTTCATCGGGGTCGATTCGGCGCCGATGCACATCGCAGCGGCGGTCGGAACCCCCACGCTGGCATTGTTCGGTCCGTCCGGAGAGAAGCAGTGGGGGCCGTGGGGCGTGCCCTCTCGCGTGGTGAGCAGCACCCGGCATGCGTGCCGGCCATGCGGTATCGACGGTTGTGGTGGTGGCAAGGTCAGCGACTGTCTGAGTTCCTTGACGGTGGACGAGGTGTTGGCCGCAGCTCACGAATTGCTTGCGCAGTGAAAATCGCGATCATTCGTCAGCGCTACAACCCGTTCGGCGGTGCCGAGCGTTTCGTTGAGCGTGCCCTCGGAGCCCTGGCTGCCGAGGGGGCGGAGGTCAGCCTGATTACCCGGAGCTGGGCTGGTGCCGTCCAGTCAGGCTTTCATCAGGTAAGTTGCGACCCGTCCTATTCCCGCCTGTTCGGTGGTCGCGTGGCGCGTGATCGCAGCTTTGCCCAGGCGGCACGGTTCGCCATGCAGCAAGGTGGCTATGACATTACCCAGTCGCATGAACGCATTCCCGGCTGCATGATATTTCGTGCCGGTGATGGCGTGCATGCGGCCTGGCTGGCGCACCGGTCCAGGGCTCTGGGCTGGCTGGGGCGCCTCCCACAGCGCCTTTCCGGGTACCACCGCTACGTGCTGAGGGCCGAGCGGGAAATGTTCGGGCACCCCGCGTTGCAGGCGGTCATCTGCAATTCGACCATGGTTGCTGATGAAATTGCCCGTTTTTATGGCGTCGACCGTTGCAAACTGCACATCATCTACAACGGTGTCGATACAGCAGTTTTTCATCCCGGCCTCGCCGCCGAGTTCCGTGACAGCGTTCGCCGTGAGGCTGGAATTCTGGCCGATGCGCCCCTTTTGCTCTATGTTGGCAGCGGTTTCGAGCGCAAGGGCGTTCCCCGTTTGTTGCAGGCATTTGCGCAAATGCAGCGCCCGGATGCACATCTGGTGATCGTCGGCGCCGACCGCCGGCTCAAGGCCATGCGGGCCCTGGCCGGCCGGCTTGGTCTGGCCAGCCGGACACACTTTACTGGGCCGCTCATGGATGTGCGACCGTGGTATGGCGCGGCGGATGGCTTCGTCCTGCCGACGCTGTACGATCCCTGCCCGAATGCTGCACTTGAGGCCCTGGCCTGCGGTTTGCCCATTGTGACGTCGACGACATGTGGTGCGAGCGACTGGGTGCGTTCCGGCGAAAATGGCTGGGTTGTCGACGCGCTGGCAGTACCCGATCTGGCCGGGCGCCTTGACGATCTGGCCGGGCTGGCGGGAAATTTCGAAGCGCGTCAGGCGGCTCGCGCCGCGGCCGAGCCGCTGACCTTGCCGGCAATGACGGGACGTCTGCTCGCGCTCTACCATCAGCTCGGTGGCGAGCGGGCCGGGCGGTTATAATGCGGCCTTTTCGTTGCTTCGTTCTGAATCACTCCGGCATGGCGTTCGCCGCTGCCCCGGGGCAATTTGGCCTCGCTTGCGGGGTGAAATTCGGCAGAGCCTGCCGTTCCATCAGATTCGACAACCCTGCGCTCTTCATCGAGCCAAAAAACCGAACTGCGTGGCCTGGTCAAATATGAAAAATCCTGTTGTCTCCACAGAAAATAGTCGCGAGTTGTATCTGCGTCTGTTGCGCTATGTGCGCCCCTACTGGAAGATGTTGCTGCTCGGTCTGGCGATGAGTGCGATTGCCGCTGCGATGGAGCCCTTTCTGCCGGCCTTGATGAAGCCACTGCTCGACAATGGTTTTGCCGCCAAGGGAACAGGCGAGTTCGGCGACAGTTTGCTGAGCTACTCGTATTGGGCCATTCCGCTGATCATCGTCGCAGTCATGACCTTGCGCGGGGTGGTCACCTTCTGCGCCGGCTATGCGATGTCCTGGGTACAAACGCGCCTGATCAACGATATCCGGCAGGAAATGTTCAATCATCTGACCCGTCTGCCGATGGCCTTTTTTGAGCAAAACCCTTCGGCGAGAACGATTACCCGGATTACCAGTGACGTAAACAGCATTGCAGCCGCGGCAACCACGGTTGGTGTGACGCTGATTCGCGAATCGTTGGCCATGCTCGGCTTGATGGCATGGCTGCTGTATCTGAACTGGCAGCTAACCGTGGTTACCCTGACCGTGACCCCGTTTATCGCGTTTGTCACCAAGGTGATCGGCAAGCGGCTGCGGGTCTTGACCCGCTCGTCGCAGAGTGGCGTGGCATTGATGACCCAGACCTTGCAGGAGGTCATCCTGTGTCAGAAGGTACTCAAGATTTTTGGCGGTGAAGCCCAGGAAATCAAGCGTTTCAGCCGGGTCAACGGGATGATGGGCGGTTATGCCATGCGCAGTGCGATTGCTGCCGCAGCAGGAACGCCCTTGGTCCATTTCTTCGTTTCGATTGCGGTTGCCGTCGTGATCTACATGGCGCTCTTGCAGTCGTCGCAAGGCGGGACGACGGTAGGCAGCTTCGTTTCCTTCATTACCGGCATGCTGATGCTGCTCGCTCCGATGAAGGCGCTTTCCGGTGTGGCACTTCCGTTGCAAAGAGGGTTGGCGGCGGCAGAGAGCGTATTTCATCTGCTTGATACGCCGCTCGAGGATGATCCGGGTACGCAGGAGTTGGGGCGTGCCCAGGGCAGAATTGATGTCCAGTCAGTATCGTTCAGCTATCCCGGTGCCGAGTCGGAGGCATTGTCCTCGTTCGACCTGTCGATTGCGCCGGGACAAACCGTGGCGCTGGTTGGTGCTTCCGGTAGTGGCAAGACGACCCTGGCCAGTTTGCTGCCTTTGTTCCATTCGCCCAGTCAGGGGCGGATATTGATCGATGGTATCGATACAAACGAACTGACGCGAGTCAGCCTGCGCCACCAGTTCGCCATCGTTTCTCAAGAGACGCTGCTGTTCAATGATTCTGTAGCCGCCAACATTGCTTATGGCACGACTGCCAAGGCGACACAGGAATCGATCGAGGCTGCGGCTGCGGCGGCCAATGCCCTTGAGTTCATCCGTGCCTTGCCCGATGGTTTCGATACGCCCATCGGCGAAAACGGCAATCGCCTGTCCGGCGGTCAGCGTCAACGTCTGGCCATTGCCCGGGCCATTCTCAAGGATGCTCCGATCCTGATTCTCGACGAGGCAACCTCCGCTCTCGATAACGAATCCGAGCGCTTGGTCCAGGAGGCACTGGAGCGCCTGATGAAAAATCGCACGACATTGATCATCGCGCACCGACTGTCGACGATCGAGCGGGCTGACCGGATTGTGGTGCTTGCCAAAGGCAGGAAGATCGAGGAAGGTACGCATGCCGAACTGCTGGCGTTGGAAGGATTTTATGCGCGCTTGCACCGCGTGCACCTTGCCGAGCAGAAGCAATTTTGATTACCGACCACCGAGCCGTGCCGGGGGATCCGCAGCGCATCCTGGCGATCATTGTTACCCGCATCGGTGACTCCCTGCTGTGCACCCCGGCGCTTCGGGCGATCAGCGAGCGTTGGCCCGATGCCCGGATCACTGTTCTGGCACATGAGAAAAGGCGGGATGTCCTGGAAAACCTGCCTTTTGTCGATGAAGTTTTGAGTCTGAGTTGGCATACCGGGCTGTTGGCGCGCTGCTTGCCGGGTAGTCGTTACGATCTGGCCTTCGTTTTTGCAGATGACGCCAAACTGATTCGTATCGGCCTCGGATTGGCGAAAAAAGTGATTGCCTTTGCCGGTCGCTCGCCAATCCGGCATTCCCGTTTGCAACTGGTGATCCAGCCGCCTGCGATTCCTGCCGTGCTGGCGCGTTTGTCCCTGGTCGAGTCGGTCGGGGCTGTGACGCAGGATCATCGGCTGGTGTATCAGCTCACGGCAGAGGAGCGAGCCTGGGCCGCTGCCTGGCGGGCCGCATATCCGTCACCTCTGGTGGCTCTGCAACTGCACAGTTTTCCGACCAAGGCGCATCGCGATTGGCCGATTCGTCACTTTGTCCGGCTGATTGAATTGATCAGGGAAACCTACCCTGCGGCAACTTTCGTGATTACTGGCGACGCGATTGCCCGGCCTTCCGCGCTGGCGCTAGGCGAGCGTTTCGGTGCGTGCGTACTCTGTGTTGCCGGAGACTTGAGTTTGCGGCAGACCGCAGCTCTGCTGTCCACCGTCGATCTCTATGTGGGTGTCGATACGGGGCCGACGCATCTGGCGGGTGCGCTCGGTGTTCCGATGGTTGGCCTCTATCATGCCGCCTATCCCGGATGTAATCTGGCACCATTGCAGCATCCCGGATGCCGCTTCATCGAACACCCGGCTACCGGCACTGCGCAGGCCGGCGAGGCTGATATGGCTGATATTTCTCCCGAACAGGTGTGGGCTGCGGCCCGCGAATTGTTGTCCGTAAAATTCCAATGAGCGAACGCCTTCTTCACATCGTGCATACCGAATCTTCCTGCGGTTGGGGGGGGCAGGAAATCCGCGTGCTGACCGAGGCCAAGGGGATGATCGGTCGTGGGCATCGGGTGACCCTGGTGGCACCTGCCGAGTCGCGTATTGCCCAGGCTGCGCCGGCCATGGGTATCCCGGTCGTCACCTTGCCGATTGCCCGCAAGCGCTTGCCGGCCTTGTGGGCCATGTTGAAGTGGCTGTTGCGCGAAGGCCGCGGCATCGATGTGATCAATTCGCACAGTTCGACGGATTCCTGGCTGGTTGCACTGGCCTGCACGCTGCTGCCGGACGCTCCGCCGATTGTGCGGACCCGCCACGTTTCATCACCGATCAACACGAGTGCCCAGACGCGCTGGCTCTATCAGAGTGCAGTTGCACATGTGGTGACGACGGGCGAAGCCTTGCGCCAGCAGTTGCAACGCGATAATGGTTTTCGTGCCGATTCGATGACCTCGGTACCAACCGGGATTGATCTGGCCCGGTTTACGCCTTTGCCTGCCGATCAGTTGAAAGCCGCGCATCGCGCGATGCTTGGTTTGCCGGCTGGGCCGGTTCTGGGGATTCTCGCCACTCTGCGCAACTGGAAGGGGCATGCCTATCTGCTCGACGCCTTTGCCAGTCTGGCTGGTGATTTTCCTGAGTGGAGCCTGCTGGTTGTCGGCGATGGGCCGCAACGCAAGAATCTTGAGGCGCAGGCGGCACGTCTGGCGTTGAGCGAACGGATCCGTTTTGTCGGCAATCGTGATGATCCGGAGCAGTGGTTCAAGGCGATGGACATCTTTGTCTTGCCGTCCTATGGCGACGAAGGCGTACCACAGTCGATCATGCAGGCCATGGCCAGTGCTCTGCCGGTGATCAGCACGCCGGTGGGGGCTATCCCGGAGGTGGTTGAGCCGGAGCTTACCGGTTTGCTGGTTGCTACTCGTGATAGTCTGGCCATTGCCGGAGCGTTGCGGCGCCTGATGTGCGACGAACGCCTACGCGACGGATTGGCGCAGACTGGGTGGGCGCGTGCCCAGGCGCGTTTCGGGATCGACAATATGCTCGATCGCATGGAAACCATTTTCCGGGTCCATGCCCGTGCGCCAAGCTCATGTGCGGCATAGGCGGTTTCTTCTCCAGCGTGGCGAGCCCCGCTGCGACGGCGCAGGCGATGCTCGCGGCGCTGGCTGCCCGGGGGCCGGATGCTAGCCACGTCCGTTATTTCTCTGATGCCGGTGCTGTTTCGGATACGCCAAGCCAGCATGCCTTGTTGCACGCCCGGCTGTCGATCATCGATCCCCGGCCGATTGCCGATCAGCCGATGGGCAGCGAGGATGGTCGTTACTGGCTTTGCTACAACGGCGAAGTCTATAACTGGGAGGGCGACGCGCGTTCTCTCGCGGCAACACAGCCTTTTCGTTCCCGCTCCGACACCGAATACATTCTCAGGGGAGCACAGGCCTGGGGTGTCGAGTCCTTATTGAAAAAACTGACCGGGATGTTTGCCTTTGCCCTGGTTGACTGGCAACGGCGGGAACTGGTTCTGGTCCGCGATCGTTTTGGCAAGAAACCGCTCCTGTGGTGGAGTAACGGTCAGTCGTTTGCCTTCGCTTCCACCTTGCGCGGCATCCTGCCGGCCTTGCCGCCAGCGGCGCGCAAGCTCTCCAGCAAAGGAATTGATGCTTATCTGGCGCATCGCTACATTCCGGCGCCGATGAGTGTCGTCGACGGCGTACAGCGTCTGCCGGCCGGACACATGCTGCGCTGGTCGCTTGATGGTGGTCCGGCTACCGTTTCCCGTTGGTATCCGGTTTCCGGAGAGGAGGAAGCCGGTACCGACTGGCTGGCGGCACTGGACACGGCAATTCGCGAGCGCTGCGTTGCTGATCGGCCGGTCGGCTTGTTCCTTTCCGGCGGTATCGACTCAAGCGTGATTGCGAATCGTCTGGTTGCCCAGGGGCAGCATTTTCAGGCGTTCACCGCATCATTTCCTGGTAGTGAATTCGACGAAACGGCATTTGCTGCCGCCTTGAGCAAACGCTTGGGCTTGCCGCATTACCCGGTCGTTGTTCCCGACAGTATTCGCGATGACTTTCCTGCCATCGTTGCTGCCATGGATGAGCCGTTTGCCGACCCGTCATCCATTCCGCTCTGGTATCTGGCACGGGAAACCACGCAGCATGTAAAAGTCGTTCTCGGGGGCGATGGCGGTGATGAACTGCTGGCCGGCTACAAACGCTACCGCAAGCATTTGCGCAGTGCTGCCCGCGGTGATTTTTGCTGGCCGCAACAGCAGATTGCGGCACAGGCCCGTCCGACCAAATGGCAACGTCTGCGCGAGGAAATCGGCATGCCCTGGGCGGCTGCCTACAGTTTGCGTTTTTCCGGGATGTCCCTCGGGCAGCGCCGGTTCCTGCAGCCGAATCTGGCCTTGCCCGTTACCTACTGGGCGGCGCCAACACCGCTTGTTCCTGCCGCAACAGCACCGCTGGAACAGTTGCTGGCTATTGATCAGGCCAATTATTTGCCGGAGTACATCCTGCGCAAGGGAGATCTGACCACGATGGCACACGGTCTTGAGTTGCGTGCGCCCTTGCTCGATCATCATTTTGCTGCCGCAGTCAGGGCTCAGCCGCCCGCCATCCGTTTTACGGAGCCGCCCAAGGCCATGCTTGCCGCAGCCTTGCCGGCCGATCTGGCGGCAACGCTTTTCCATGGCAAGAAGCGCGGTTTCAATCCGCCGCTATCAATGTGGTTGCAGAAAGATCTCGCCGAGCGTTACGACGGGCTCGGGCAGCGTCTTGCAGAGGCTAGCGCGGGACAGTTGCTGGCGGGTCAGATCGATGCATTCGTCGGTTTGTATCGCAGCGGCTGCAATGATCTGGCAGAAAACATTCTGCAATTGTTGATGCTGGACGAGTCGCTTCGCCAGCTAAGGGCATGCGGGGTCCAATGAAAATTGCATTTGTTGATGTGACGGTGACCGTCAGTTTCGGGGGCATTCAGACCGCAGTCTGGGAGCTTGCCAGGACTTTGCATGACCTGGGGCATGAGGTCTCGGTTTTCGGTGGCGTAGGCGAGATCAGGCCGGATTTGGGCGGGCGGAACATTCCCGTTCGTACCTTCCCGTTCACTCCGCGGGAAAAGGCACTCGATCTGGGCAGCCGTTTCCGTCGTTTCTGGGAGCGCTGGACCTTCGCCCGCCATGTCCGACCGGAAATCATCGCCGGAGATTTTGATTGGGTAATCATTACCAAACCATTCGATTTTTTCTGGCCATACCGGATGCCGGCCGGTTCCCGCACGCGTTTTGCATTTCGTAGCGGCGGTACCGATTTCATTCTTGGTGATCGCAAGCTGGCCAAGGGGATCAGTGCCTGGTTTGCCAACAGCCACTTCAATGCCTGGCAGATCAAGAGTCGTTACGGACGCTATCCGACCGTGATCTACAACGGTGTGGATCTGGAGTCTTTCGGTCCGCATCGGCGCGACGAGGCCTTGCGCGAGCGTATCGGACTTGCCGCCGGCGAAGTTGCCTGCATGTTTGCCGGGCGTCTGGTCGGCTGGAAAGGCGTTTCGGTCACCTTGCAGGCCTTGGCGATACTGGTCAGGGAAGGTTTGCCGGTTCGTTTCGTCCTGATCGGTGACGGGCCGGAGCGCGAGCCATTGCTGCGTCAGGCAAGCGCGCTTGGCCTGGAGGGGCGGTTGCTGATGCAGGGGGCCAAGGGGCACGGAGAATTGCCCGTGTGGTGGGCAAGTGCCGATATTGGCGTGTTCTCCAGCATTGGTGACGAGGGATTCAGCAACAGTATCGCCGAAGCGATGGCGAGTGGGCTGCCGGTGGTGGCCACGGCATTCAGTGGTAATCCGGAAACGGTTGGCAATGAAGGCAGTTGCGGTCTGCTGGTCCAGCCCGGCGATCCTGAGGCGCTGGCCGAAGCGTTGCGTCCCTTGATTCTCGACCGCGTTCTGCGGGAGAAGCTCGGCAAGGCGGCACGCCAGCGTATTGCGACCCAATTTACCTGGGAGATGGTTGCCCAGCGTTTGCTCTCCGGACTGAAGCCCTGAGCATGCATATCGTCTATATCGATCCGCATGCAGTCCCCGATACCTGCCCCGAGGCCATGCAGATACTGCAAACGGTCGATGGCATGGCGCAAACCGGCATCAGCGTCACGCTGGTGACGCCGCCGGTGCGCACCAGAACGGTGGCTGAAGACATTCTCGGGCGCCCGCTTCACCCCGGTGTTCGCTTGCTGCCGCTGGATGATCTGCGGGATCGCTGGTGGTATCCCGCTCGCTCCGGCAAACACTTTTACCGCCAGGCGCGGCGCCTGCTAAGTGGACTCAAGGGCGTGGATGGTCTGCTGGTGCGTAATCTGAAACTGGCCGAAGCGCTCCTCTCCGTAAGAAATCGGCCGCCGATGGTGTTCGAGACCCACGAAATTTTCGCCCGCACTTTTGCCGAAGAGCGGCCGCATCCATCCTGGAAGGAGCGGCGCAAGCTTGCCGCCCTGCGTCGTCGCGAGCATGCAATCTATGCTGGCAGCGAGGGCATCGCGGCGCTGACTCAATGGTTGGTCGATGATCTTCGCGAGGAGTACGGGGTGAATACCCCAATGCGGGTTGTGCCGGATGGCGTTGATCTATCGGCTGCAGAAAATGCCGTTTTTTCACCGTCGACCGATGGCGGACCGGCACGATTGCTGTATCTGGGCAGCTTGCATCCGTGGAAGGGAGTGAATTGCCTTCTCGACGCGTTGCCGGCCATCGAGCATGCCTGTTTGATCATTGCCGGGGGGCCCGCCCCGCGGATTGCCGAACTCAAGGCGCAGGCCGAAATGCTCGGTGTAGCGGGCCGGGTCGTATTCATGGGCGAAGTCCCTCCTGCCCGGCGCTTCGAAGTCATCGCCGGGGCGGATATCTGCATGCTGCCGCTGACCAACACCGCGATCGGTAGCCGCTACACCTCGCCGCTCAAGCTTTTCGAATATATGGCCATGGGCAAGCCGGTGGTTGCCGCCGATGTGCCTGCGTTGCGCAGCGTGATCGTTTCTGGTGAAAACGGGATCCTGACCCCGGTGGATAATCCAGCACAACTGGCGGCCGCCGTGAATCGGCTGTTGCAGTCACCCGGCCAATTGAAGGTTCTGGGTGAGGCGGCAAGGAAGAGTGCGCAGGACTATAGCTGGGAGGCCAGGGCGCATCTGCTGGCCGGCTTTTTCACCGAATTGAAAGGACGTCGCTGATGTGTGGCATAACGGGGCTACTCTACAAACTCGGCAGTGCGCCATACGATATGGCATCGGCGCTGGCCGTGTTGCGCCATCGCGGGCCGGATGCGCAGACCAGCTGGTCTGCACCGGGCGTTGCGCTTGGTCACACCCGGCTGGCCATTCTCGATCTGGCCGGTGGCGATCAGCCGATGCACAGTGCATGTGGCCGCTACACCATTGTCTTCAACGGGGAAATTTACAATTTCGCCAGCTTGAAGGAAGAGTTGTCTGCCGCAGGCGTTCATTTTTCCCGCCGCTCGGATACCGAAGTTCTACTGGCGCTGTTCATCCATTACGGATTCGAAGAGTGTCTGCGCCGTTTGCGGGGCATGTTCGCCTTCGCCATCTGGGATAACGTCCAGCGCGAACTCTCGCTGGCACGTGACCGGCTTGGCGTGAAGCCCTTGGTTTATCTCGCGCAGGACGGCGTTTTCGGATTCGCCTCGGAAATCGGCGGTTTGCGGGCACTTCTTCCTGACGCAAGGCTGGACATCGATCCGGCTGCGCTCGACCAGTATTTCACCTTTCAATATATTCCGTCGCCGCAGACTGCCTTCAAACAGATTCGCAAGCTTCCGCCGGCGCATGCGATGGTGGTGACTGAAGCCGGAATAAAGCGCCTCTGGCGCTACTGGCAAGTCGACACCAGCCAGCGCAGCAGGCTGAGCTACGACGATGCCTGCGAGGCTTTGCGCGAGAAGCTGCTCGCGGCAACCGCCATTCGCATGGTGGCCGACGTGCCCTTGGGGGCATTCCTTTCCGGTGGTGTCGACTCGGCGGTGACCGTCGCTGCCATGGCGCGTCTCGGCTCCGATCCGGTGCATACCTTTGCTGTCGGATTCGACGAGAAATCCCTCGATGAACGGCCCTACGCCCGCCAGGCTGCGGAGCATCTGGGAACGCTGCACAGCGACATGCTGGCCCAGGCAGATGTGGTGTCCGATCTGCCGATGCTGATCCGGCGTTGCGGGGAACCGTTCGGCGACGATTCGCTATTGCCGACCTACCTGGTATCCAAGGCGGCGCGCGGGCAAGTTACGGTTGCCCTGACCGGTGATGGCGGCGATGAGGCGTTTGGGGGATACCGGCGCCACCAGCAACTGGCGCGCATGATACGGCTGGAACAATGGAGTGCCTTGCCTGCCTGGCGAAATCTGCGCCAACTCGGGGCGAAGCTGGAAGGGACGATTCGTCCGGACCGTCGCCGGCCTTTTCCGGCAACCCGCGAAGATCGCGCGCTTTATCACTCGCGTCTGCAGCGCCACATTGATCTCGCATCCTTTTTCGATGCGGATGAAAAGGCGGGCCTGTATCGTCCGGAGTTTTCCAGCAGTCTGGCCGGGCAGAACAGCGCAGAATGGTTTGCCGAGCGTTATGCACTGAGCGCTGGAGCGGACCCCATCAATCGGGTTTTCCTGACTGATGCATATACGTATTTGCCGGAAGATGTGCTTTTCAAGGTGGATATTGCGAGCATGGCGGCGTCTCTCGAATGTCGTTCGCCGTTTCTTGATCACGAGCTGATCGAGTTTGCCGCCTCGCTCCCGCCGGCAATGAAATCGAAAGGTCGTTCCGGCAAGCGCATCGTGCGCGAAGCATTTGCCGGCTGGCTGCCGCCCGGCTTCCTGCAACGGCGCAAGCAGGGCTTTTCGACGCCGATTGCGAAATGGTTGTCCGGTGATCTGGCCGGCTTGATGCAGGAGCGCCTGCTGGGTGAACAACGCCTCGATCCATGGCTGGACACGGAAGCAATAGAAAAACTTGTGCGTGGACATCTGTCCGGTGAGAAGCCAAATGCACGGCGTTTATGGACTTTGCTGGTAGCCGCCGAATGGCTGGCTTCCATCGCCTGATGAATTACTTGAGAAAATGGGGGGAAGCATGAATCAGAGCACGGAGCTGTTGGTGGATAGGGAAAGCCGCATTCGCGAACTGTGTCGCGGGAAAAAGGTACTGGATATCGGTTGTTGCGCGAACGGCGAGTTTGCAGGCAGAGGTGGAAGCAACTTCCTTCATAAGGAAATTGCAACCGTCGCCAGCGAGATTGTTGGTGTCGATAACGATCAAGAACTGGTTCGCGCATTGTCCGGTCAAGGATTCAACGTTATCTGGGGCGATGCCGAAAATCTCGGGGCGATAGGCATGTCCGGATTCGATGTAATCGTCGCTGGTGAAATTATCGAGCACCTCGCAAATCCTGGACTTTTCATGGAAGGGGCATATAGCCTGTTGAATCCCGGTGGTTATTTTTTGGTCACGGTTCCCAATGCTTGGTCGTTTACCCGCCTCAAGCAATTGCGAAAGGGAATTGATGACACCTTGTGGACTCATGACCAGCATACATGCTGGTATTCGAAGGCAACCATCCAGGCTCTTCTCAAAAGGTACGGATTTGAAATTGAAGAGACGGGATTCTGCACGATGTATCGGTCGAACCAGTTGATGAAGCGATTTCGCGATTGGGTCCGGCTGGGGTGGGCAATGAGGCCCGCTTTCTCAGAGAGCATTTTTGTTGCAGCGAGAAAGTGCTAGCGGCATTAATTCTCGGGTTGTGGTTTTTGAATAAGCGTTGCTGATATTCCATAAATTTGTTCCCTAGGGGGTTCTGGTGAAAATGGCTGATTTCCAACAAATTGAAATATTGTGCCCCTCGTGCAAATCCAGTCAGATTATTTCTGATAGTGATTCCTGGTGCTGTGATGAATGCGGTGCAAAAGTTTCAAAGGCGAATAATGTCTGGTGCTTTGCCGGGGACGATGCATATCTCGGAACATTCAGTTTTCAATGGCAAAAGCACGCATTGGTTTATGACTCGGATGCCGAAAAGGAGTCGACAGAAAGAACACTGAGAAAATTGCAGATCACGCCGGAATTGGTCCGCGGCAAGAGGGTTCTCGATGTCGGATGCGGGACCGGACGTCTGTCCAGAATGCTTGCGGACTGGGGGGCGCAGGTGGTCGCTGTTGATTTGAGCCAGGCAGTATGGGTCGCGCAGAAAAATTCGGCAGAACGGGAAAACATGATTTTTATGCATGCCGATCTGTTTAATTTGCCATTTCCGGAGCAGTATTTTGATGTGATATTGGCATGGGGGGTTTTACATCACACCCCGAATACCGAGCTTGCATTCAAGAAGGTGGTTTCACATCTCAAACCCGGCGGGCGTTATTCCGTGTATGTCTACGGAAAATCAAAGGGGACCCGGCGTCGCATGATCAGCCTGTATCGCAAGATTACGGTTCACCTGCCATCGCGACTGCTGCATGTCATATGTTATCTGGCGATACCGATGTATTACGTCTATCGCATCCCGTTGATTGGAAACCTTGCTCGGTTTTTGTTGCCGATGAGCCGGCAAAAGGATCCGATGGTTCGCGTCCAGGAAACATTCGACGAGTATTCCCCATATTATGCTTGGCGGCATACTTTTCCCGAGGTGCACCAATGGTTTCTTGATGTTGGTATCGTGGATAATGCGATTTACGATCCGCCCATTTTGGCAACAGGGCGGATGTCAATCGGAAATGAGAATAGCTGAATTGCCCCGTTTCTTGATAAAACGTCCGGTTGTCATGCTTTTAATTCGCGAATAAATTTATTTCAATGCCGGGCCAAATAAATACAACACCACTGACCTATCGACCCGATATCGACGGTTTGCGCGCGCTTGCCGTTCTTTCTGTCGTGCTGTTCCATGCCTCTGATCATATGTTGCCCGGAGGTTTTGTTGGCGTTGATATATTTTTCGTCATTTCGGGGTACCTGATTTCCGGAATAGTTTTTTCTGGATTATCCAAAGGCTCGTTCTCTTTTCTGGACTTCTACCGCAAGCGTGCCCTGAGAATATTTCCGGCGCTGATTACTGTTCTGCTTTTCACGGCAGTCCTTGGGAACGTTGCACTTTTTCCCAAAGAGTTCAGTGAACTGGGGAAGCATATTGCTGGTGGTGCTGCGTTCGTCGCCAATCTGGTTTATTGGAGCGAAAGCGGATATTTTGACCGGGTTGCAGAGACAAAGCCGTTGTTGCACTTGTGGTCACTGGGCATCGAAGAGCAGTTCTATCTGGTATGGCCTCTGGTTCTGGCACTGCTGTGGCATACTCGCCTGAACCGGATGGTGGTTCTGGTTGGTCTGGCGATTATTTCCTTTGCAATCAATTTGATCTGGATCGGGTCAAGTGCCGAAAGTGCTTTTTATTTCCCCGGGTCAAGGTTCTGGGAGTTGATCCTCGGGGCAATCCTGGCTCTCCTTCAGTTCAACCAGGTCTTGTTGCTTGATGGTCAATCGAAATTTTCGCTCTTCGGGAATATTAATGCGGCGGTGAATGGACGACTCAGGGATGGTGCGGCTGTTACCGGCTTCCTGATGATTGTCGGTTGCTGCATCGCGTTGAATCGAACTGTTCCCTATCCTGGAGCTTGGGCTTTGTTGCCGGTATTTGGTGCTGTGCTTCTGATCGCTGCGGGCCCGCACGCCTGGATTAATCGCCGGATATTATGTCAGCCGGGTTTGGTTTTTGTTGGCTTGATCAGTTACCCGCTTTATCTCTGGCACTGGCCGTTATTGTCATTTTCAAGAATTGTTGAATCGGGAAAGCCGCCCGGCGGCTTGCGTCTTGTCCTGATGTTGTCTGCCGTTTTTCTGGCGTACCTGACCTATCGATGGATCGAACGCCCATTCCGATTCGGAAAATTCCGTTTTCGTGCCTCGATACTTTGGGGGGCGATGGTCTGCATGGCATGTTTTGGTTTGTACGCATATACCTCAGGAAAGTTCGGCATCCATGATCATCCCGCTCTTGAAGGACAGGAGCGCATTGAGTCTCCCCGTAACGATCCGGCTTGCAAGGCCAAATACCCGGTTCTCGGGGCCTACTGTCTGGAAACAGGCGGGGCTGGTAGGGTGACGACAGCCATTATTGGCGATAGTCATGCTCACCATTTCATGCCGGGGCTCGAAGAAACATTGCAGGGCGGGGGCGAGCGTGCCGTTCATTTAGGGCAGCCGGGCTGCCCGATTCTTTTCGGCGGGGTTCGGGAAAAGAGCGGTAGCAGAGACGTTTGTGCTGAAATCTCTGATTCCATATTGAATTTTCTTGTGACAAATTCGGAACTGACACGAGTCATCATTTCATTCAGGGGACCACTGAATACAACCGGCCATGGTTATGGTGAAGTCGAAAAAAATCTTTTCGTAAAGTTCAGCGATGCGACCAATCCTTCGTTGTCCGCACCAGCGGCAATGGAGGCAACGCTAAGCCGTACGGTGCAGTTTTTGCTCGCGAAGGGCAAGGAAGTGTGGGTGTTCGAAGAGGTGCCTGAACTCGGATTTCACATTGATCAATGCCAGGTCAGGCCGCTGAGCCTTACACACAAAAAGCGTGAGTCATGTGATTTGCCAAGAGTTGCTGTTGATGAACGGCAGCGTGAATATCGCCGGATCGTGCTGCAGGTTAAGGAAAAATATCCCCGGTTGCTGGTCTATGACCCCAAGCCGAGTTTGTGTGACGATGAACGTTGTTTCGGGATGAAAGATAACAAAGCCCTATATGCTGATGGCGATCATTTAAGCAGACAGGGGTCGCTGGTGGCGATGGATCGCTTCAAGCCGGCCTTCAGGCAACCGAATTAAGGGTTGCAAACACAATTTGTTTTGCGAGTGAATTATCGATGACTGAAATAATTGCCGAGATTGGCCAGGCCCATGATGGCAGTCTGGGAATTCTGCATTCCTATATCGATGCGGTGGCTGGAACGGGGGCTGGTGCGATCAAATTCCAGACACACCTGGCTGATGCCGAGAGCAGTCCGCAGGAACCGTTCCGGGTCAAGTTTTCGCGGGTTGATCAGACGCGACAGGATTATTGGCGCCGTATGGAACTCTCCGTCGCCCAATGGAAAGAGCTGAAAGCACATTGTGACGAGGTCGGCCTCGCTTTCCTTAGTTCCCCTTTTTCGATTGCGGCAGTCGATCTGCTGGAAAATATCGGCATTGAGCGTTTCAAGATCGGTTCAGGCGAGGTCAGCAATTTTCTGTTGCTCGAGCGTGTCGCTCGGAGCGGGCTTCCTGTTCTGCTGTCGAGCGGCATGAGTTCGCTGGAAGAGCTGGATCGGGCTGTTGAACTCTTGCTGTCGCATGGAACACCTCTCACCCTGCTGCAGTGCAATACGGCATACCCGACGCCGCCGGAACAGGTCGGTTTGAACGTGATGCAGGTCTTGCGCGAGCGTTATCGTTTGCCGGTCGGTTTGTCCGATCATACGGGTTCGCCCTATGCGGCTTTTGCAGCGACGGCGCTTGGTGCCGAGGTTCTTGAAGTGCACACGGTTTTTGACAAGCGAATGTTCGGGCCGGATGCGTCGTCGTCGCTGACCATCGACCAACTCGCACAAATGGTCGAAGGCGTCAGGGCAATCAATGCGATGCTTTCCAATCCGGTAGACAAGAACGACAATTCACGTTTCCTGCCGCTGAAGGCCATTTTCGAGAAAAGTCTGGCTGTCAATGCAGATTTGCCGGCCGGCCACCGCCTGCGCTTCGAGGATCTCGAGGCAAAGAAGCCGGCCGGGATGGGGATTCCGGCATCGCGCTTCAAGGACGTGCTCGGGTGCCCCCTGAGTGTCGCGAAAACGAAGTGGGACTTCCTGGAAGTTTCGGACATCATTCAAGAGGATCAAGCATCATGAGTCGCCGCAAGATTTGCGTTGTTGTTGCCAGTCGCGCCAATTACGGGCGGGTGAAATATCTCCTCAAGGCGATTTCATCTCACCCCGAGCTTGAGCTGCAACTCATTGTGGGCGCATCTGCGCTGCTTGAACGTTTCGGCAAGGCGGAAAAAGTGATTCGGGCGGATGGCTTTGTCCCGGCGCATACGATCCATTATGTGGTTGAGGGCGAGACGCTTGAAACGCAAGCCAAGTCGACCGGGATGGGCATCATCGAGCTGACGACGGCATTCTCGAACCTGAAGCCAGACATGGTGGTTACTGTTGCCGATCGTTTTGAAACGATGGCGACGGCAATTGCCGCAAGTTACCTGAATATCCGCCTGGTTCACCTGCAGGGTGGCGAAGTCAGCGGGAACATCGATGACCGGGTGCGGCACGCAATTACCAAGCTGGCCGATTTCCATTTTGTGGCGACCGAGCAGTCCAGGGAGCGCGTCGTGCGCATGGGTGAGGCGCCCGAGATGGTGTTCAACTACGGGTGCCCGGCCATGGATGTCCTGACGCACGAGGACATGAGCATTTCCAACGAGCTGATGAGCCGTTATGGTGGCGTTGGTGAGTCCATCGATTGGGAGAAACCTTTCCTCCTGATGGTCCAGCATCCGGTGACGACCAGTTTTGGCGATGGTCTGCAGCAGATTCAGGCGACCCTCTCTGCACTGGCCGAGGTCGAGGGCTATCAAAAAATCGTGTTGTGGCCGAATCCCGATGCCGGGAGTGATGATGTTTCCAAGGGCATCCGTCTTTTCCGCGAGAGTGGCAAGGCGCAGGGATTCCACTTTTTCAGGAATTTTTCACCCGAAGATTACGCCCGGATTCTTGCCAATGCCCATTGCGCGATTGGCAACTCTTCCTCTTTCCTGCGCGAGGGCTCTTTCCTCGGGGTACCGGTTGTTCTGGTGGGTGATCGCCAGCAGGATCGCGAGCATGGCGAAAATATCGCCTTCTCCGGTTATGCCAAGAGCGATGTCCTGGAAACCGTGCAGCGGCAACTGAAGCACGGCCGTTATCCGGCGTCACGCATTTTTGGCGACGGCCGGACGGGAGAGCGTATCGCCGCCGAACTGACAACCCTGCCGTTGATCTACAACAAGCGTATCCAGTACTAGGTGGTCGATAACGATGCGAATTGTTGTTTTTGGGGTAGTCCCCCATTCTCCCCACTTTGAGACGCAACTGGAGTTGATGGAAAAGCATCTGCTGGCGGGTGACAGCGTCAGCTATGTTTCTTGCGACCGTGCCCTCAGTCACTGTGATGCGAATCCGGAGAATGACCGTTTGTTTTGCCGGGCGTGTGAAGGAAAGCGGGTGCGAGGACTTGGCTATCTGAGCCGCCCGGTCGGCGTGCAAAAACTCTCCTTTTTGCTTGATGCCCGCGATGCGGCAGGGGTGGCGGTAGAGTTTCCCGATCTGGAGGCACTGACGGCCTACAGGGTGGCTGACTATGATTGTGGAGAAGCGGTATCGTCCTCCTTGCAGAGTGTTGCACGGACCATCTATCCGCATCTTGATGATTACCGTGACTACATTGCGCGGGCGATGGTTTCGAGTGTGTTGCTGCATGCTGCGGCAACCCGTTACCTGAAGCAGGTATGCCCCGATCTGGTCTATATTTTCAACGGTCGGGCGGCAACGGCACGAGGCCTGCTGCGCGCTTGTCAGGGCGAAAAAATCCGCTTTTACACGCACGAACGCGGTTCAAGCATCGACTCCTACATGCTGGCTGAAAATACCGTTCCGCACGATGTTGATTATCGCGGTGCCGAAATTCGTCAGCACTGGGCTGAAAATCCGAATACTGCGGAGAAGGAAGAGGTCGCCGCACGTTTCTACGCCAATATGCGGCGCGGTAAGCTGGCTTATCGTGAGGCCAATTACCTGAAGCATCAGCAATCCGGGTGCCTGCCATCCTATTGGACGGAGGGTAGCGAACGAATCGTCTTTTTCAGTTCTACCGAAACCGAACGTGCGGCACTCAAGGGCTTCTATCAGCGACGGATCTATACGTCATTGATCGACATGGTGTCGCGCATCCTTGTAGACCTGAAGAAGTCCGGGTTCAAGGGGGTTTTTGTGCTCAGGATGCATCCGAACAGCCACGAAGAATACGCGATGATGCTGCCACGTTTGGCGGAGCTCAATCCCGGCGAGTTTTTCCACGTTATTCCACCGAACGAAAAAGTCGACACTTACGCGCTGCTGGATAGTGCGGACAAGGTCCTGGTGGCAACGTCGACCCTGGGCATGGAGGCCGCATATGCCGGCGTGCCATGCATCTCTCTTGAGCGTTCGAATTACGACAAGCTCGGATCGACCTATTCGCCGGCAACACATGAGGAAGTCATGGATTTGCTGGGCCAGCCCCTGCTGCCGAAGGACAAGCTCGGTGCGATCATGTACGGCTATTACACGTTGACCTTCGGTTACCGCTTCAAACGGGTGACCATGCAGGGGCAGAACAAGTGCAGCTTTAACGGCAAGAAGGTCCGCTCGCCCAAGTGGCTGGATTGGGCCATGAAGTTACGCAAGCGTCTGAACGGATAGATTCCGCTTGGAGGTTTGTATTTGCGCAAGACAATCAAGCCCCGGTCTGGTGATGCGGGGGGACAGGAGATCAGGAATGCTGGATTTTGAAGCCATCAAACAACGAGTTGCCGAAGTCGGCTTCCCTTTCGATGAACTGCAGTTCGAACATGTGCATACATGCAATTTGTGCGGCTCGTCGCGCCAATGCGTGATCACGCATCGTGATCGTTACGGGTTGCCGGTCAACGCGGCGATGTGCATGGATTGCGGCCTGGTTTTCCTCAATCCACGTCTTTCCTATGCCGAATACGGCCGGTTTTACGCCGATTACTATCGCCCGCTGGTCAGTGCCTTTCACAATCGGTTGATCGACGCGCATACCGTTCAGGCTGAGCAACTTCCCTATGCCGAAACGCTGGCTGGTTTCCTGCGCAGACATGTGCCGGATAACAGCATCCGGCGTCTGCTCGATGTCGGCGGCAGCACCGGCGTTGTTGCACAGGTTTTGACGCGTGCTTTCGGTTGTGCCGGGATGGTCATCGATCCGGCGCCGGCAGAGTTGACGCTGGCGAAGGATCGAGGCCTGGAAGTCGAACAGGGGCTGGTCGAAGATCTGGCGCTCGGTAAATTCGGTACCTTTGAAATGGTTATCCTTTGCCAGACGGTGGATCACCTGCTGGACATCGCAGGTAGCCTGCGCGCGATACGGAGCAGCCTGAAGGACGATGGCTGGTTCTACGTGGATATTCTCGATGCCGAAATGAATTTGCGCCGCAACGGTGTGCGCGGCAGCATCAAGATTGATCATCCCTACTATCTGACCCCCGCGACGATGAGTGCGTATCTCGAAAGTTGCGGTTTTGTCATCCGGCAAACCCTGATCCACCCGGACGGGATTCACGTCGGCTATCTGTGCCAGCCGGGCCCGGTTGTGCCTTTGCCGGATATGAGCGTGGTTGCGGCAAGGACCTTTGACCTGATTCGCTCCGTGCAGATTGATCCGAGGCTGGCATGAGTTCGCGTGTAATCGCTGTCGTGCCGGCGCGGGGCGGTTCCAAAGGTATTCCGCGCAAGAATCTGCAACCCGTTGGCGGAGTGCCGTTGATCGGTTTTGCCATTGCCGCCGGTTTGGCATGTCCGGCAATTGATACCGTGATTGCCTCGACCGATGACGAAGATATCGCCGCGGAAGCGATGCGCCTTGGCGCCCGCGTTCCGTTCATGCGCAGTGATGAACTGGCCTCGGACCAGGCTCCGATGCTTGATGTGTTGCTCGACTGTGTTGCCCGGATGGATCAACTCGGAGAATCCTTCGAGTATCTGGTGCTGCTCCAGCCAACCACGCCGTTCCGGAATCCGGAAGTGCTGGCGCAGGCGATCAAAGCGCTGCAGCAACAGTCAACTTACGACTCATGCGTTGCCGTGACTCCGGTCGTCGACTCACATCCGAAGCGCCTGCGCCGGATCGAGGATGGTTGTCTGCAGCCCTATCTGGCGGAAGGTGACTCCGAGCGGCAGCAACGCCAGGATCACGCAGCTGACAAAGCTTATCGTCGTTGCGGTGCTTTCTACATCACGCGCGTGTCGACCTTGCGGGAAACCGGATCACTCTATGGTCGGAAAATTCTGCCCTGGATCGTGGAGGGGGCATCGGCGGTCACCATTGATGAACCGTATGACCTGCTGCTGGCCTCGGCGGTATGGGAAAACGAACAGCAAGATTCCGCTGTGATCGCCTTGCGGGCGCTCATTCCATCCCCCGGTCTGGCTGCATGAAGCCGGCGGCGGGTGAACCCAAGGCCATCCTGGTCATTCGGCGTGACAACATCGGCGACCTGATTTGTACGACCCCTTTGTTTGCCGCGCTGCGTCAGCGCTTTCCAAATACCTATCTGGCGGCGCTGGTCAATAGTTACAACGAACCGGCCATTCAGGGGAATCCGCATCTCGATGCCGTGTATTCCTATACAAAGGGGAAGCATTCGGTTGATGAGCCGATCTGGCGGGCCTACCTGCGTCGCGCAAAGCTGCTCTGGCAATTGCGCCGGATGCGTTTCGACTACGTCGTTCTGGCAACCGGCGGCGTTGCCTTTCGCTCGCTGAAGTTTGCCCGGATGTTGCGCCCACGGCAGGTCATCGGTTTTGTTACCGAAGCGGTCCGTCCGTCGGGGATCAGTCTTCCGCTATCGCATCAGGGCGGCGAGTGCCTGCATGAAACCGAGGATGTTTTCCGTCTTTTGCAGCCGCTGGGAATTTCCGGTGAAATTCCCGGGTTGACCGTCGTGGCCGACGTGGAGCAGGTAGCGAAGTTGCGTGCGGCCTTGCCGCCTTCGATCAGCCAGGGCAGCGGCCCGCTGCTTGCCTTGCACATCAGCGCGCGCAAGGAAAAGCAGCGCTGGCCGGTCGAGCGTTTTGCCGAGCTGGCGCATCGCCTGCATGCCGAGCATGCGGCGAGATTCCTGATTTTCTGGTCGCCCGGCGACGAAAACAATCCCTTCCATCCTGGCGACGACGGCAAGGCGAAGCGATTGCTCTCGCTGATGGCCGACTTGCCGGTCGCCCCGATCCCGACCGCGCATCTTTCCGGGTTGATTGCCGGCTTGTCCTTGTGCGATGCCGCCGTGCTTTCCGATGGCGGGGCAATGCATGTCGCCGCCGGGCTGGGCAAGCCGCTGGTCTGCTTCTTCGGCAACTCGTCAGCGGAGCGCTGGCATCCGTGGAAGGTCCCCTACGTGCTATTGCAGAAACCTTCGCGCGATGTCTCCGATATCAGTGTTGAAGAGGCTGCCGCGGCTTTTGCCCGCTTGCTGCCCCGGTCCTAGTGCGCCGCTTCCCAGTTCGCTCCAACCCCGACTTCGACGAGTAGCGGCACCTTCAGTTCAGCTACCTGGCACATCAGGCCGGGCAGTTGGGTGCGGACTTCGCTCAGCTCGGCATCGGGCACTTCGAGCACCAGTTCGTCATGCACCTGCAACACGAGGCGTGATTGCAGCGCGCTGGCGTTCAGCCAGTCCTGCACGGCGATCATCGCCAGCTTGATCAGGTCGGCGGCGGTGCCCTGCATCGGCGCGTTGATCGCGGCGCGTTCGGCGCCCTGGCGGCGGTTGCCGTTGCTCGAGCGGATGTCCGGGAACCACAGGCGGCGGCCGAAGGCGGTTTCGACGTAGCCGGTCTGGCGTGCCATTTCGCGGGCTTCTTCCATGTAGCGGGCGACGCCGGGGTAACGCGCGAAATAGCGGTCGATATAGGTCTGTGCTGCGCTGCGTTCGAGGTCGAGCTGGCGGGCCAGGCCGAAGGCGCTCATGCCGTAGATCAGGCCGAAATTGATGCTCTTGGCGACGCGGCGCTGGTCGGGGCCGACCTCGCCGAGGGCGACGCCGAAAATCTCGGCGGCGGTCGCCCGGTGCACGTCTTCGCCGAGGGCAAAAGCCTCGAGCAGGCGCTCGTCGCCGGAGAGATGCGCCATGATGCGCAGCTCGATCTGCGAATAGTCGGCCGAGACGATGCTGCTGCCGGCCGGCGCGATGAAGGCAGTGCGGATCTTGCGGCCTTCCTCGCTGCGTACCGGGATGTTCTGCAGGTTGGGGTCGCTGGAGGCGAGGCGGCCGGTGACCACGGCAGCCTGCGAGAAGTGCGTGTGCACCCGGCCGGTCTGCGGATTGACCATGCGCGGCAGCTTGTCGGTGTAGGTGCCCTTGAGCTTGGACAGGCTGCGGTGTTCGAGCAGCAGCTTGGGCAGCGGGTAGTCGAGGGCGAGTTCGGAAAGCACTTCCTCATCGGTCGACGGCCCGCCCGAGGGCGTTTTCTTCTTGACCGGCAGGCCCTGTTTCTCGAACAGGATCTCGGCGAGCTGCTTGGGCGAGGCGAGGTTGAAGGGCTGGCCGGCGAGTTCGTAGGCTTGCGCCTCGAGCGCCATGATCTTCTGGCCCATCTCGTGACTCTGCCGCGCCAGCACGGCGCTGTCGATCAGGATGCCGTTGCGTTCGATCTGCCAGATCACCTGGCGGGCCGGCATTTCGATGTCGTGGTAGATGCGGTGCAGGCCGGGTTCGCCGGCGAATTGCGGGTGCAGCACGTTGTGCACGCGCAGCGTCACGTCGGCATCTTCGGCGGCGTAGGTGGCGGCGCGTTCGATATCGACCTGGTCGAAGCCGATCTGCTTGGCGCCCTTGCCGCACAGGTCTTCGTAGGCGATGGTGGCGAGCCCGAGGTGGCGCGAGCAGAGCTGGCCGAGGTCGTGGCCCTTGTCGGACTCGATGACATAGCTCTGCAGCATGGTGTCGTGGGCAATGCCGGCCAGCGCGATGCCGTGGTTGGCGAAGACGTGCTGGTCGTATTTGGCGTTTTGCAGCACTTTCTTGCGGTCGACCGCTTCCAGCCAGGGTTTCAGCTTGGACAGCACTTCGTCCAGCGGCAACTGGTCGGGCGCGCCCGGCGCGGTGTGGCCGAGCGGGATGTAGCAGGCTTCGCCCGGCGTCACCGCGAGCGAGATGCCGACGATGCGCGCTTCGAACGAGCCGAGGCTGGTCGTTTCGGTATCCAGGGCGGTCAACGTCGCGTTTTCGATCTTTTTCAGCCAAGCTTCAAGCTGCGCCCAGGTGAACACCGTCTCGTAGTTCACTTCGATGCTCGGTGCCGCTGCCGCCGGGGCGGCTTCTTCCGGCGTCGAGGTGCGCGCCGGCAGGGCGGCGCCGGCCTGGGCGCCGTCGATTTCGCTGAGCCAGCTGCGGAACTGGTAGCGGGTGTACAGCGTGCGCAGGGTGTCGTTGTCGCGCGGCGTCGCGGTCAGTTGGCTGGGCGCCGGCAGGTTGGAGAGATCGCAGGCGACGGTGACCAGCTTCCTGCCGAGCGGCAGGAAGGCGAGGTGGTCGCGCAGGTTCTGGCCGACCACGCCGCCGATTTCGTCGGCATGCGCAACGATTTCATCGAGCGAGCCGTACTGGTTCAGCCATTTCAGCGCCGTCTTCGGGCCGCACTTGGCAACGCCCGGCACGCCGTCGACGGTATCGCCGACCAGCGCCAGGTAATCGACGATGCGGGCCGGTGGCACGCCGAACTTGGCTTCGACGCCGGCTTCGTCGAGCAGCTCGTTGCTCATCGTGTTGTACCAGCGGACCAGCGGATTGACCAGTTGGGTCAGGTCCTTGTCGCCGGTGGAAATCAGCGTTTCCAGGCCGTCGACCGTAGCGCGCGTGGACAGCGTGCCGATCACGTCGTCGGCCTCGACCCCGTCGACCATCAGCAGCGGCCAGCCGGCGGCCTTGATGGCGGCGTGCAGCGGTTCGATCTGGCTGACCATCTCGGGCGGCATCGGTGGCCGGTGCGCCTTGTATTCCGGATACCAGTCGTCACGGAAGGTCTTGCCCTTGGCGTCGAAGACGACGGCCTTGTAGTCGGCCTTGTAGTCGCTTTCCAGACGACGTAGCATGTTCAGGACGCCGTAGATGGCGCCCGTCGGCTCGCCGGCCTGGTTGCGCAGGTCGGGCAGGGCGTGGAAGGCACGATAAAGGTAGGACGAACCGTCCACCAACAACAAGAGAGGCATGAGAAGTGACGGAAAGTGAAAAACTGGTGATGGGCGTGGAATCCGAGGCCCTGTTGCAATCGGCATCGGCCCGGGAGTCCTGGCGGATTTTCGGCATTATGTCAGAGTTCGTCGAGGCGACCGAACGTCTGGCCGCGATCAAGCCGGCCGTGACCATTTTCGGCAGCGCCCGCGTCAAGGAAGGCTCGCCTTATTACGAACTGACCGAAAAGACCGCCCGCCTGCTCTCCGACTCCGGTTTCTCGGTCATCTCCGGCGGTGGCCCCGGCATCATGGAGGCGGCCAACAAGGGCGCCTTCTACGGCAAATCGCCGTCGGTCGGCCTCAACATCCAGTTGCCGCACGAGCAGCAGAACAATCCCTACCAGGACATCTCGCAGACCTTCCGCCACTTCTTCGCGCGCAAGTACATGTTCGTGCGCTTTGCCAGCGCCTATGTCGTGATGCCCGGCGGTTTCGGCACCCTCGACGAACTGATGGAAGCGCTGACCCTGATCCAGACCGGCAAGGCGCGCAAGATTCCGCTGATCCTGGTCGGCACCGATTTCTGGAAAGGCATGATCGACTGGTTCAAGGAGAAACTCGTCGAGGAAAAAATGGTCGACCCTGAAGACATCAAGCTGATCCAGCTGATCGACCAGCCGGAGCAGGTTGTCGAGGCTATTTTCAAGCATTACGAAGCGCGTCCGTTCACGCCCCTGCCGAACGAGCGCGAACTGATGCTCAACCTGTAATAAAATCAGGTCCAGATTACCGAGGAAACCTTCATGCGCCGCCTTCTTCCCCTGTTGTTGCTTGTCGCCCTGCCTGTCTGGGCGCAGACCGAGCCGCAGCCGCTGCCCGCCATTCCGCCGCCGCCACCCGGCATGGAAGCCTTCGATGCCGCCCTCGAGCCGCAGGTCACCATCGTCAAGTCCGAAAAGGACTCGCGCGAGGAATTCCGCATCAAGGGCAAGCTGTACATGATCAAGGTCACCCCGTCGGTCGGCAAGCCGTACTACCTGGTCGACCGTCAGGGCGATGGCAATTTCATCGAAGCCGATATCGCACCCAATCCGGTCCGCCCGCCGATGTGGGTCATCCACAGCTGGTAAGCCTTGTCGGTCTACACCACAGTCGGCCGCAGCGAACTGGCCGACTGGCTCCGGCCACTCGGCCTGGGTGAGTTGCTTGAGCATGCCGGTATCGCCGCCGGCATGCAGAACTCCAATTATTTCGTGACGACAGCCAGCGGCCGCTACGTGCTGACGCTGTTCGAGCACATCGATGCTGCTGCCCTCGATTTCTATCTGGCCTTGATGGATCACTTGGCGGTGCGCGGCATTCCCTGTCCGCAGCCGCTGGTCGATCATGCCGGCCGCCGCTGGCGCACGCTGGCCGGCAAGCCGGCGGCGTTGCTCAGCTGCCTGCCGGGCGCGCCGCGGGAAACGCCCGCAGCGGTCGACTGCGAAAAACTGGGCGAAATGCTCGCCCGCCTGCATCTGGCTGCTGCCGATTTCAGCGACCCCTTGCCTAATCCCTGTGGCGCCGCCTGGCGGGCGCGGGTCGGTGCCTGGCTGCTGCCGCAGGTCACGCCGGCCGAGCGCGAGCTGCTCGCCGACGAACTGGCCTTCCAGGCAGCGCAGGATTTTTCGGCGCTGCCGCAGGGTGTCATCCACGCCGACCTGTTCCGCGACAACGTGTTGTGGGCGCCGGACGGTCGACTGTCCGGCGTGCTCGATTTCTATTTCGCCGGCGCCGATGCCTGGCTGTTCGATCTGGCCGTGGTCGCCAACGACTGGTGTTTCACTGACGCAACACTGGCCGCGCTGCTCGCCGGCTATGCCGGACAACGTCCGCTCACGCCGGCGGAGATGGCCGCCTGGCCGGCCATGCGGCGAGCCGCGGCACTGCGCTTCTGGCTGCTCCGGCTCGAGGTCAGGCACCGTCCGCGCGTCGGTGAAGTGGTGACAATCAAGGATCCGGACGATTTTGCCCGCCTTTTGCAGCGTTTTCGCCTTGCCGACGCGGCCTCGCCCCGTTAGCATCCGCGCATGAACGAAACTACCGCTTTTCCCATGGCGCCGGCCGCTTTTACCGGCGAAAGCCGCGAAGTCGACCCGGGCGCCTGTTTTGACTGGCTGCGTCAGGGCTGGGCCATGTTCCTGGCCAATCCGGGTGTCTGGATCGGTTGTTCGGTCCTGATGCTGATCATGCTGATGGCCATCTCCATCGTGCCTTTCTTCGGCCAGGTTGCCGCGCATCTGCTGGTGCCCCTGTTCGGCGCCGGCATGGTGCAGATTTGCCGGCATCTGGCGAACGGCCAGGAGCCGCAGATTGCCGACCTGTTTGCCGGCTTTCACCATCAGGCCGGGCAACTGGTCATGGTCGGCGTCTTTTTCGCCGCCGGCGTTTTCGGCATCGCTTTCATCGCCTTCCTGCTGGTGACCGGTGGTGTGCTGGGCGGCGTCGTGACCGGCCGCGTTGCCGGCTTCGGCATTGCCTTCGGTGGCGTCATGCTGGCCGGCCTGCTGGTCATGGTGTTGTCCATCCCGGTGATCATGGCAACCTGGTTTGCCCCGGCGTTGGTCTTCTTCCATGACATGAAGCCGCTCGATGCGATGAAGGCCAGTTTTGCCGCCGGCGCCAAGAACTGGCTGGTGATGACCATTTTCGGCGTCTTCCTCGTCGTCGTGCTGTTCTTCGCCATGCTGCCGCTGGGGCTGGGTCTGTTGCTGCTGCTGCCGGTCTTCTCCGGTGCGGTGTACGCCTCGTACCGCGACATTTTCGTGGGCAGCTGACGGTGCGCGCCCAGACGCTTCCTGCCGTTGCCGGCTGGCGCTGGATCGGCACCGGCTTCCTGATCTTCCGCCGCAATCCGCCAATGCTGGCGATCCTGGTGGTGACCTACTGGTTCACGCTGATTTTCCTCAACATCCTGCCGGTACTCGGCGCGCTGGCCGCCTCCATGGTCGTGCCCGGCCTCTCGGTCGGCCTGATGCAGGCGGCGCGCAACCTCGAGCGCGGTCAGCCGGTCAGCATCCAGACGCTGTTTGCCGGCCTCAAGGAAAACACCCGCACGCTGGTCGCCCTCGGCGCCCTCTACCTGTTCTGCACGCTGGGCATACTCGGGGTTTCGGCGTTGGTCGATGGCGGCGACCTGCTGCGTTACATGCTGGCAAACACCCGCGCCGAGCGCGCCGCTGTCGAGGATGCCGATTTCCTGCTGCCCGGGCTGGTCGTCATGCTCCTGCTCGTGCCGCTGCTGATGGCCTACTGGTTTGCGCCGGTACTGGCCGCCTGGCATCGCCTGTCGCTCGCCAAGTCGCTGTTCTTCAGCTTTGTCGCCTGCTGGCTGAACTGGCGCCCCTTCCTGACCTACTGCGCCGGCCTGCTGGTTTTCGCCGGGGTGATTCCCGGTTTGCTGCTCGGCGTCCTGCTCATCCTGTTTCCCGGTGCCGAGGGCTTCATCACCACGCTGGTGACGGTGCCGATGGCGCTGTTCGTCGCGCCGGTCATCTTCGCCAGCTTCTACGCCGCCTACCGCGACATCTTCGGCATTTCCGAAATTGTCTGAGCCGCTTGGCATTTTCGGCGGGACTTTCGATCCCGTCCATTTCGGCCACCTGCGTCTGGCCGAGGAGTCGATCGGTCATCTCGGCCTCGGTGGCGTGCGCTGGATTCCTGCCGGCCAGCCACCGCATCGTGGCGCACCGCAGGTAACCGCGGCACAGCGCCTCGAGATGGTCAGGCGGTCGACGGCCGGAAATCCCCGTTTTTCAGTCGACGCCAGCGAGGTCGAGGCCGCGGCGCCGAGTTACACCATTCATACCCTGGAGCGTTTGCGCCGCGAACTGGGCAGCACACAGCCGCTGGTCCTGCTGGTTGGTGCCGATGCCTTTGCCGGCCTGGCGAGCTGGCATCGCTGGCGCGATATTCTCGCCCTGGCCCACATTGCCGTCTCGCACCGGCCGGGTTTTCCGGTTGAAATGGCGAGCTTGCCCGAGGCGCTTGCCAGCGAATTCAACGCCCGCCGGCTGAGCGATGTTGCCGGCCTGAAAGCCTCTGCCAGTGGGGCCATCGTCACTTTTGCAATGACCCAGCTGGCGATTTCGGCAACCCAGATCCGCAAGCTGCTGGCCAACGACCTGTCGGCGCGCTATTTGCTGCCGGATGCCGTTCTCGACTATATTCAGACTAATTCCCTCTACAGAAACTCCTAATGGACATACGCAAGCTGCAAAAAATCGTCGTTTCCGCCCTCGAAGACATCAAGGGCAAGGATATCGAAGTCATCAACACCACCAAGCTGACCTCGATGTTCGATCGACTGGTCATCGCCACCGGTGATTCCAACCGGCAGGTTCGCTCCCTGGCCAACAACGTCCAGGAAAAGGTCAAGGAAGCCGGCGGTGAAGTGCTCTCCACCGAAGGCGAAGACTCCGGCGAATGGGTTCTGGTCGATCTGGGCGACATCGTTGTCCACATCATGCAACCGACCGTGCGTCAGTACTACAACCTCGAAGAACTCTGGCAGGCCACGCCCAGCCAGCGCAAGAAAGCCGCGGAGCAGGGCAAGCCTGAATGAAATTGAGCGTACTCGCCGTCGGCCATCGCCAGCCCGGCTGGGTCAGCGAAGGTTGCGCCGAGTACCTCAAGCGCATGCCGCGCGAGCTGCCGGCCAGTGTCACCGAAATCAAGCCCGAGCCGCGTGGCTCGAAAACCCGCGAGCAGTTGCTGGCGGCCGAAAAGGCGCGCATCCGCGAAGCCCTCGCCGCCGGTAGCCGCATCGTCGTGCTCGACGAAAAGGGCGACGACCTGACCACGCTCAAGCTCGCCAAGCGTCTCGAAACCTGGATGCTCGACGGGCGCGACGTGGCGCTGCTGATCGGCGGCGCCGACGGCCTCGACGAGGAATTCAAGCAGCAGGCTGACGACCGCCTGCGCCTCTCCAGCCTGACCCTGCCGCATGGCATGGCGCGGCTGCTGCTCTGCGAGCAGCTTTACCGCGCGGTCAGCGTCCTGAAAAATCATCCCTATCACCGCGAGGGTTAGCCGCGCATGCGTATTTATCTTGCCTCGCGCAGTCCGCGCCGGCGCGAACTGCTGACCCAGATCGGCATTGCCTTCGACACCGTGCTGTTTCGTGACGGCGAGCGGGCCGATCCGGAAACCGACGAAACCCCCTTGCCCGGCGAGCCGGCGCTGACCTATGTCGAGCGCGTCGCGCGTGCCAAGGCCGAGCATGGCGGGCGCATCATCGGCTGGCGCAAGCTACCGCCGCGTCCGGTGCTGTCGGCCGACACGACCCTCGAGTTCGACGGCGAAATCATCGGCAAGCCGCTCGATGCAGCCGATGCCACGGCCATCCTGCGTCGCCTTTCCGGACGCACGCACCGCGTGCTGACCGGCGTGGCGGTCAACCATCTGGGACGCACCGAATTCATGCTCTCCTCGAGCGAGGTGCGTTTCCGCGAACTGAGCGACGAAGAAATCCGCCACTACGTGATGAGCGGCGAACCGATGGACAAGGCCGGTGCCTACGGCATCCAGGGCCGGGCCGGCGTCTTCGTCGAATACATCGCCGGCAGCTACACCGGCATCATGGGCTTGCCGGTCTGCGAGACCGAGCAGTTGCTGCGTCGGGTCAGCGCCCGGCAGCCATGATCAGCGCTGCCGCCTGCGCCGCGCCGTCGGCCGGCGGCAGGGGGCGGGCCGGCTGTTGCCAGAGCTCTTCGAGGGCGGCCCCGACTTCACCCGCATTCAGGGCCGCGGCGTCGATTTCCCGGCAGTTGCCGTGTTCGCCCAGCCATGCGATCAGGCAATCCTGTTCCGGCCAGTCGGCCCGGCGCTGGTAGAGCACCGGCGTGCCGTTGCAGGCGGCTTCGGTAAACGTGCCGTAGCCGGGCTTGGTGATGATCGCATCGACCGAGCAGAGCAGGTCGGTGAAGCCGAGGCCGAGCGACTCGAAAGCCAGCGCATCGGGATGCGTGCATTGCCAGCTGGCCGGCACCAGCCAGCGGATGCCGGGCTGGCGCGGCCAGTTTTCCAGCGGCACGCGATGCTTGATGCCGCCCATTGCCACGAGTACCGCCTTGGCGTCGCCCAGCCCGAGTTCGTGGCGCTGTCCGCGGGCGGCAATCGGCGCCAGCGGCCGTACGTTGCCCAGCTTTTCCATCGCCATGCCGGGTGTGACGCGCAGGAATGCCCAGGCATCACGATAGGCGTCGAGCATGTCGGCATGTATCGATGCCGCCCAGCTTTCGTGGCCGAAGAAGTGCGCGAACAGGTCGGCCCAGTTCAGCGAACAGATGCTCAGCGCCGGAATGCCGTTCAGCGCCGCGCCGGCCAGCGGCAGATAGCTGACATTGCTCAGCACGCGGTCGACCTGCCGGCTAGCCAATAAACGGCCTTCGCCGGCGACTCGCGCCGCCCAGCCGGCATGCGCGGCGCGGTAGGCGCGGGCACTGGCCGGGCGGTCGATACGGGTGGCGTCCTGCATCACATAGCCGAAGTCGCTGGCCGCCCGGATATGCTCGAACGCCGGGCGGATGCGCTGACGCAGGATTTCCGGCGCGAGGCCGCTGCGGACGGTCAACTGCAAATCCGGGTCGATTTCCGCCAGGGCGTTGAGCACCGGCGCGCTGATCGCGAGGTGCCCGAAGCCGTGGCTGGAAATGTCGGCGAAGAGATGCACTTAGCGGTTCTTGAAGACCGGTTTGCGTTTCTCGGCGAAGGCGTTCATGCCTTCCTTCTGGTCTTCCAGGCCGAAGCTGGCGTGGAAGACGCGGCGCTCGAAAAGCAGGCCTTCGTTGAGCGAGGATTCGAAGGCACGATTGACCGCTTCCTTGGTCATCATCAGCACCGGCAGCGAGAAGCCGGCGATGGTCTGGGCCGCCTTCAGGGTTTCCTCGAGCAGTTGCTCGGCCGGGTAGATGCGGGCAACCAGGCCGGCCTGCTCGGCTTCCGTGGCGTCCATCAGACGGCCGGTCAGGCACATGTCCATCGCCTTGGCCTTGCCGATCGCGCGCGGCAGGCGCTGCGTGCCGCCAGCGCCGGGCAGGGTGCCGATCTTTACTTCCGGCTGGCCGAATTTGGCGTTGTCGGCGGCGTAGATCATGTCGCACATCATCGCGAACTCGCAGCCGCCACCCAGCGCATAACCGGCCACGGCGGCGATCACCGGCTTGCGCGCGGTCTTGATGCGCTCCCAGCGGGCGGTGATGAAATCGGTCTTGTAGGCGTGCATGTAGTCGAACTCGGCCTGCTTCATGACGCTGATGTCGGCGCCGGCGGCGAAGGCCTTCTCATTGCCGGTCAACACGATGCAGCCGATGTTTTCGTCGGCTTCGAAGGCGTCGACCGCGGCGGCAATGCCGCTGACCACGGCATCGTTCAGCGCATTCATTGCTTCCGGCCGGTTGATGCGGATCAGGCCGACCCGGCCGTGAATTTCGCTGAGGACGACTTGGCTCATCTGCTTTCTCCTGCTTTGTGGAATGATTATTCCGGTCCGGAGTTTGTCCGGCCGGCGACAGTTGACGTTAACGTTAACCTGATATTCTGTCATGCAAAATCGACACAAAAGGAGACAACATGACCTATGCCATCGAAGCGCAACCGCTCTGGCGCCCCAACCCGAATACCGTCGGCGATACCGGCATGGCGATTTTCATGCAGGCCAGCGGCTACGGCCGCTATGCCGATCTCTGGCAATGGTCGATCGACGAACCCGAGGCCTTCTGGTCGAAGCTGTGGGATTTCACCGGCGTGATCGGTGAAAAAGGCACAAAAATCCTCGTCGACCGGGAGAAGATGCCCGGTGCCGGCTGGTTTCCCGAAGCCCGCCTGAACTATGCCGAAAATTTGCTGCGCTATCGCGACGACGGCGAAGCGCTGGTCTTTTGGGGCGAAGACAAGGTCGAGCGGCGCCTGAGCCGGGCCGGGCTTTATGCCGAAGTCGCCCGCTTCCAGCAATTCCTGATCGCGTCCGGAGTGGGCGAGGGTGACCGGGTCGCCGCCTATCTGCCCAACCTGCCGGAAACCCTGATCGCCATGCTGGCGACGACCGCGCTCGGCGCCATCTGGTCGTCAGCTTCGCCCGATTTCGGTGTGCAGGGCGTACTCGACCGCTTCGGCCAGATCGAACCCAAGGTGCTGCTCTGCGTCGATGGCTACTGGTACAACGGCAAGCCGGTCGATTGCCTGGGCAAGAACGCCGAAGTCGTGGCGCAGATGCCGTCGCTGGTGAACACGGTGGTCGTGCCTTACCTGGCCGAAAAGCCGGAAATCGCTGGCATCGCCAAGGCGCTGAGCTGGCACGATCTGCCAGCGGTCGACGCGAAAAAAGAGGTCATTTTCCGTCGTCTGCCCTTCGCGCATCCGCTGTTCATCATGTTCTCCAGCGGCACGACCGGCGTGCCGAAATGCATCGTCCATTGCCATGGCGGCGTGTTGCTGCAGCATCTCAAGGAGCACCTGCTGCACAGCGACGTGCGGCGCAGCGACCGCCTGTTCTACTTCACGACCTGCGGCTGGATGATGTGGAACTGGCTGGTTTCCGGACTCGCCGCCGGCGCCACGCTGCTGCTCTACGACGGCTCGCCCTTCGCGGCGGGCGGCACGGTGCTCTTCGACTATGCCGCGGCGGAAAAAATGACCCACTTCGGCACCTCGGCCAAGTTCATCGATGCCGCCGCCAAGTTCGGCCTGACGCCGGGAAAGATACATGATCTGGCCGCCCTGCGTGCCATGTTCTCGACCGGCAGCCCGCTCTCGCCGGAAGGCTTCGACTGGGTCTATCGCGAGATCAAGCAGGACATCCTGCTCGCCTCGATTTCCGGCGGTACCGACATCGTCTCCTGCTTCGTGCTCGGCAACCCGGTGTTGCCGGTCTATCGCGGCGAAATCCAGTGCCGCGGCCTGGGCATGGCGGTCGACGTGCTCGACGAGGCAGGAATGCCGGTGCGTTCGGAAAAGGGCGAGCTGGTTTGTACGCGGCCCTTTCCGGTCATGCCGGTCGGCTTCTGGAACGATGCCGATGGCAGCAAGTACCGCGCCGCCTACTTCGAGCGCTTCGCCAATGTCTGGTGCCACGGCGATTTTTCGGAATTGACCGCGCACGACGGCATGATCATCTACGGTCGTTCCGACGCGACGCTCAATCCGGGCGGTGTACGCATCGGTACGGCGGAAATCTACCGCCAGGTCGAACAGTTGCCGGAAATTCTCGAATCCCTGGTGATCGGCCAGGACTGGCCGCCGGGGCGCAACGACGACGTGCGCGTCGTGCTCTTCGTCAAATTGCAGGAAGGCCACTCGCTCGATGTTGTCCTGATCGAGCGCATCAAGCAGCAGATCCGCGCCAACACCACGCCGCGCCACGTGCCGGCGAAGGTTGTGCAGGTGGCGGATATTCCCCGTACCAAGTCAGGCAAGATCGTCGAACTGGCCGTGCGCAATGTCGTGCATGCGCAGCCGGTGAAAAATGTCGAGGCGCTGGCCAATCCGGAAGCGCTTGCGTACTTCCGGGACCGGGTCGAACTGGCGGACTAGCCGCCGCGGCCGGGCTCAGCCCCGGCCGTCCGCGGTTTCAGGCGCGGCGGGCGAACAGCGCGCCGAGCAGGGGCAGGCGGCCGGCCAGCTCCTGCACTTTCTCGAACAGCCAGCCGAGGGCGGCGGTGATGCGCGCGCTGGCGGCCGGACTTTCGATCCAGCGGTAGAAGGCGGTGGCGGCCAGCAGGCTGGCGGTCAACGCGGCGACCAGGCCGAAAATGGCCGAGGTCGGCGAGTCCAGTTCAAGTCGCGTATAGACGGCGTTGGCAAGCAGCAGCACCGGGAAATGCACGAGGAAGACCGAGTAGGAAATCTGGCCGAGGAAGGACAGCGGCCGGAAGTTCGGCCACTGTTCGAGCAGGCCGGTGCGGCGGCTGAAGCCGAGCGTCATGGCGACGGCTAGTGCGAGCGCGATGCGCAGGCGGAAATCGACGACCAGCGCCGCGATCGCCACGGTGGCGATGACGCCCAGCCAGGCCGACATCTGGCGGCGGTCGGAGGCCCACCAGGCGGCAGCGCCGAGGCCGTAGGAGCCGAAGAAGTAGATCGCCCAGTTGTCGAGTTCGGCATCGCGGTTGAACCAGAACAGCGACGCGGTGGCGACGAGCAGAACCAGTGCCGGCGCCAGGATGCGGATGCGGCCGGACCAGAGCAGGACAGCCATCAGTGCGAAGAGCTGGAAGTCGATCGCGATGTACCAGACGCCGGCCGACAGCGCGTCGATGCCGAGCACGCCGTGCAGCAGCAGCGCATGTGCCAGCCACTGGCTGAAGGTGGCGCGGGCCGGGATCGCCTCGTCGTCCATCCATTGGTCGGCGAGCGCGGCGGCGGCAATGGCCAGGCCGATTGCCGCCAGATAGGGTACGGCCAGACGCAGGTAACGTTTCCAGAGCAGCGGCAGCGGTGAGGCGGCGAGTGCCTGGCCTTCGCGCGACAGGGCGCGGGCGGCGAGGAAGCCGGCGATGACCAGGAAGATCTGGACAGCCATGCGGCCGTATTCGAAAAGCCAGCCGAACAGGCCCGGAAACGCATCGCGGGCAATCGCCGCGAGCGGACCGTAAGACGAAAAGTGATTGGAGAGAACAAGCAGGGCCGCGATTGCCTTGAGGGCGTCGATCAGCGGCATGCGATTTGAATTGATAGCCATGGCGAGATATTTTACACCGCGTGCTGCGGTGCACAAATCAGATTCCCGGGTGTTTTGTAGGGGTAATTACACAAAACGCGCGACGAAGGATTTGGTGTACAAGGCCGGCAAATCAACCCAGACCCGGTGGCCGCTGCCCGGCGCGACGGTGATCGCTTCTCCTGCCTTGTTTTCCATGCGCAGTAGTTGCCAGACATGGTTGCCGGCCGGATGCACGCATTCGAGGCGGTCGCCGACGGTAAACTTGTTTTTTACCTCGATTTCCATCAGGCCGCGTACCTCGTCGAAACGCACTGCGTCGCCGACGTAGAGGCTGCGCTCCGATTCGGAGTGACCGCGCAGGTAGTTCTGGTAATCGGCGTCATGGTGGCGCTGATAGAAACCGTCGGTGTAGCCGCGGTTGGCGAGGCCTTCCAGTTCGCTGAGCAGTTTCGGGTCGAGCGGCCGGCCGGCAACGGCATCGTCGATCGCCTGGCGATAGGATTGCGCGGTGCGCGCCACGTAGTACGGGCTTTTCGTGCGCCCTTCGATCTTCAGCGAATCGACGCCGATCTCGACCAGGCGCTGGACATGCTCGATGGCGCGCAGGTCCTTGGAGTTCATGATGTAGGTGCCGTGCTCGTCTTCCTCGATCGGCATCAGTTCGCCCGGACGCTGGCGTTCTTCGAGCAGGATTTCCTGGTCGGGGTGGCTGTAGAACTGTACCGGCTGGTTCAGTGTCTCGCCCGGCTTGTCCGAGCTCGATACCTTGTAGTCCCAGCGGCAGGAGTTGGTGCAACTGCCCTGGTTCGGATCGCGGTGGTTGAAGTAGCCGGACAGCAGGCAGCGGCCGGAATAGGCGATGCACAGCGCGCCGTGGATGAAGACTTCGAGTTCGATGTCCGGGCATTGCTGGCGGATTTCGGCGACTTCGTCGAGCGACAGTTCGCGCGACAGGATGATGCGGGTGAGCCCGAGCTTCTTCCAGAAACGCACGGCTGCCCAGTTCACGGTATTGGACTGGACTGAGAGGTGGACCGCCTGGTCCGGCCAGGTTTCGCGAACCATGTCGATCAGGCCGGGGTCTGACATGATCAGCGCGTCCGGCTTCAGTTCGATGACCGGCGCCATGTCGGCAAGATAGGTGGTGAGCTTGGCGTTGTGCGGGAAGATGTTGCTGACGACAAAAAACTGCTTGCCGCGGGCGTGGGCTTCGTCGATGCCTTCCTTGAGCGCACCGATGGTGCTGAAGGAGTTGTTGCGTACGCGCAGGCTGTAACGCGGCTGTCCGGCGTAGATTGCGTCGGCACCGAAATCGAAGGCGGTGCGCATCATTTCGAGCGAGCCGGCAGGGGCGAGAAGTTCAGGCGCCTTGCGCATAGTAGAATCCAGCAAAAACCGCGAATTGTAGAGTGTATGAGCGAAGAAATACTGATCAATTTCACGCCGCAGGAGACCCGCGTTGCCGTGATGCAACAAGGCGTTGTCCAGGAATTGCATATCGAGCGCACCGCCAGCCGCGGTCTGGTCGGCAATGTCTATCTCGGACGCGTCGTGCGCATCCTGCCCGGCATGCAGTCGGCATTCGTCGATGTCGGGCTCGAACGCACCGCTTTCCTGCACGTCGCCGATATCTGGCAGCCGCGCGAGACGGCGACCGAGCGGCCGATCGAGAAAATCCTCTTCGATGGCCAGAGCGTTCTCGTCCAGGTCGTCAAGGACCCGATCGGCACCAAGGGCGCCCGCTTGTCGACGCAGATTTCGATCGCCGGCCGCATGCTCGTCTATCTGCCGCAGGAAAAACATATCGGCATTTCGCAGCGCATCGAGTCCGAAGCCGAGCGCGAGATGTTGCGCGAGAAGATCACTCGCCTGGTGCCGGCTGACGAGAAGGGCGGTTTCATCGTCCGCACCATGGCCGAGAATGCCAGCGATCAGGAGTTCGCCAACGATATCGCCTATCTGCGCAAGACCTGGGCCGACATTCGCGAAAAGGCCCGTGTTTCGCCGCCGCCCAGCGTGCTCTATCAGGAGCTGTCGCTCGGCCAGCGCGTGCTGCGCGACTTCGTCAATCCGGAGACCGGCCGCATCGTCATCGATTCGCGCGAGAACTTTCAGAAACTGACCGGCTTTGCCGAAGAGTACACGCCGGCCGTGCTGCCCTTGCTCGATCACTACATCGGCCAGCGGCCGCTGTTCGATCTTTACGGCGTCGAGGAAGAAATCCAGAAGGCGCTGGCCCGGCGCGTCGATCTCAAGTCGGGCGGCTACCTGATCATCGACCAGACCGAGGCGATGACGACCATCGACGTCAATACCGGCGGCTTCGTCGGCGTGCGCAATTTCGACGACACCATCTTCAAGACCAATCTCGAAGCCGCCGTCACCATCGCCCGCCAGCTGCGCCTGCGCAACCTGGGCGGCATCATCATCGTCGATTTCATCGACATGGAAAACGAAGAGCACAAGAAGGCGGTGCTCGAGGAATTCAACAAGGCCCTGGCGCGCGACCATACGCGCCTGACGGTCAACGGCTTCACGGCACTTGGTCTGGTCGAGATGACGCGCAAACGGACGCGCGAATCGCTCGCCCACATCCTCTGCCAGCCCTGTCCGACCTGTGGCGGGCGCGGCGAGGTCAAGACGGCGCGCACCGTGGCCTACGAAATCCTGCGCGAGCTGCTGCGCGAGGCGCGCCAGTTCAATGCCCGCGAATACCGCATCCTGGCCGGGCCGGCCGTCGTTGATCTCTTCCTTGACGAAGAGTCGCAGGCGCTGGCCATGCTTTCCGACTTCATCGAGAAGCCGGTTTCCCTGCAGTCGGAGCCGAGCTATTCACCGGAGCAGTACGACATTGTTTTGATGTAATCAGAAAATGGAGACAGGCGCATGCAAACCGATCCCGAGTTCGACAGTCTTGTTCCGGCGCAGTCCTTCGACCGCCGGAGATTTCTCGTGACCAGCCTGGGCGCGGGTTTTGCCGCGGCCGTGCAGCCGGTGATGGCGCAGACGGCGATCAGTACCGATGTTGCCGGCCTGTTGGCAGGCGAGGTCAAGGTACCGGTCGGTGATGGCGAAATGGTCGCCTACCGCGCGACGCCTGCCGGCAAGGCCAAGGCGCCGGTCGTGCTGGTTGTCTCGGAGATATTCGGTGTGCATGAGTACATCAAGGACGTTTGCCGCCGCCTCGCCAAGCTGGGTTACTGCGCGATTGCGCCCGAATTGTTTGCCCGGCAGGGCGATCCGCGTCTGACCAGCAGCATTCCCGATATTCTTGCCAATATCGTCAACAAGACGCCGGATGCGCAGGTGCTGGCCGATCTTGATGCCTGCGTCGCCTGGGCAGCCGGGCAAGGAGCCGATGGCAAACGTCTGGCGATCACCGGCTTCTGCTGGGGCGGGCGCATCACCTGGCTGTATGCCGCCCATAATCCGCAACTCAAGGCCGGGGTTGCCTGGTACGGTCGTCTGGTCGGGACGACAAGCGAATTAATGCCGAAATATCCGATTGATCTCGTTGGACAATTGCAGGCGCCGGTGCTCGGCCTGTATGGCGGTCTCGATACCGGCATTCCGCGGGAAACCGTCGAGGCGATGGAGGCTGCCCTCAAGCAGGGCAACGCGGCGGCCCGGGCTTCGCACATCGAGGTTTACGACAATGCACCGCACGCCTTCCATGCCGACTATCGGCCGAGCTACCGCAAGCCGGAAGCCGAAGATGGCTGGCAGCGCATGCTGGCCTGGTTTGCCCGCAACGGGGTCTGATCAGGAAGGAAAGCCGGAAATGAAAAAAGGCCAGTCATCGACTGGCCTTTTTAGAATCTGGTGGGGCGCGACAGATTCGAACTGTCGACCTACGGATTAAGAGTCCGCTGCTCTACCAACTGAGCTAGCGCCCCAGATTTCCCTTTTACCGACTGGTGGGTCGGGCGAGATTCGAACTCGCGACCAACGGATTAAAAGTCCGCTGCTCTACCGACTGAGCTACCGACCCGCCTAGGGAGCCGCGAATTATATAGATGCCCCATGGGGTCGTCAACGCACTTTTTGCTTTGTTAAGAATTGTTTTTGCCGGGTATCCAAAGGGATTCGCTGGCTAAAATGCCTCCGTTGGCAACATTTGTTGTCCAAGTGATTGAAATTTAAAATTTTTGGAGGATTGCGATGACAGAACAGGATATTTCCCGCTATCAGGATCTTTTACTGACAACGGCCACCGATATTGGCCTGAAAATCCTGGCGGCAATCGTTTTCTGGGTCGTTGGCCGCTGGTTGATCGGTGTCGCCTTGAACATGGTGCGTGCTTCGCTGGAGCGCCAGAAGGTTGATCCAACCGTGTTGCGCTACCTCGGTTCGGTGATTTCGGTGACCCTGAATGTGCTGCTGGTGGTTGGTATTTTGGGTTATTTCGGTATCCAGACGACGACCTTCGCGGCCTTGATTGCGGCGGCCGGCGTCGCCATCGGCATGGCCTGGTCCGGCCTGCTGGCGCATTTTGCTGCGGGTGCCTTCCTGGTCGTCCTGCGCCCGATGAAGGTGGGCGATTTTGTCACCATCGCCGGCGTGACCGGTACCGTGACCGAACTTGGCCTCTTCACGACGACCCTGAATACGCCGGACAACGTGCAGACCGTCATCGGCAACAACAAGGTTTTTGGCGACACGATCCAGAACTTTACGGTCAACCCTTTCCGCCGGGTCGATTTGAAATGCCAGTTGTCGGGCGCTGCCGATCATCAGGTAGCCATGGTTTTGTTGCGTGAAAAGATTGCGTTGGTAGCGAATGTCTTGCCCGAGCCCACGGTCGATGTCGAAATTCTCGATTTCAATCTGGTTGGCCCGGTGCTGGCGGTACGGCCGTATTGCCATAACGACAATTACTGGCAGGTATATTTCGATTGCAACAAGGTCTTGCGTGAAGCCCTGGCCGATGCCGGTTTCCCGGCACCGATGCCGGCCCAGAGCGTGATAGTCACGCAGGCGGCCTGAGTCCGTCGGAAAAAAAGAGCCCGTCGGATGACGGGCTCTTTTTTCGTGCTGCCGTATCGGGTTGGGAGGGCTTCCTTTCCGACCCGTTCAGTTTTTCGCAGGTTTTTTGCAGCCGGAGTCCGCGAATGGCCCCTTGACCGCAACCCAGTCGTCGCCTGGTGAAAACTGTGCACAGATCTCAATGTCGGCGGACGGGCTGCGCCACTTGTACCAGGCGGCCGGACCCGCCCAGACGGTGGTGCAGAGCAGTGTTGCTGCGACGATCAGTGCGCTTGCCTTCATGTCTTCACCTATCCCTTGCCGTGATTGCGAGCTTGCTCAGCCGAGACGCTTGCAGATTTCCGTGGTCAGCGCCGACTGGTTCATTGAGTAGAAATGCAGGCCGGGGGCGCCGCCCTGGAGCAGACGTTCGCACAGTTCGGTGACGACATCGAGGCCGAAGGCGCGGATCGAGTCGGCATCGTCGCCGAAGCTCTCGAACTTCTTGCGCATCCAGCGCGGGATGTCGGCGCCGCAGGCGTCCGAGAAACGGGCCAGCTTGGTGAAGCCGACAATCGGCATGATGCCGGGCACGATCGGAACGTCGACGCCGAGCGCTTTTGTTTCATCGACGAAATGGAAATAGGCGTCGGCGTTGTAGAAGTACTGGGTGATGGCCGAATTGGCACCAGCCTTGACCTTGCGCGCGAAGGCGTCGAGGTCGTCCTTCGGGCTGCGCGCCTGCGGGTGCCATTCCGGGTAGGCGGCAACTTCGATGCTGAACCAGTCGCCGGTTTCGGCGCGGATAAATTCGACCAGTTCGTTGGCGTAGCGGAACTCGCCGGTCTCGGCCATGCCGGAGGGCAGGTCACCGCGCAGGGCGACCGTGCGCTTGATGCCGGCGGCCTTGTATTCGCCGAGGATTTCGCGGATCGAGTCGCGCGTCGAGCCGATGCACGACAGGTGCGGTGCGGCGTCGAAGCCTTCGGCGGCGATTTCCTTCACCACCGAGAAGGTGCGCTCGCGCGTCGAGCCGCCGGCACCGTAGGTCACCGAGAAGAAGGCGGGGTTCAGTTTGGCCAGCTCGGCACGGACGGTGCGCAGCTTGTCGACGCCTTCCGGCGTTTGCGGCGGGAAAAATTCGATGGAGATTTCTTTGTTCATTTGTTCAACCAGATGAAGAATTCGCGGTTGCCATCACCGCCGGTAATCGGACTATCCTGCCAGCGCCTGACGGTCAACCCGAGATTTTGGGCCGATTTGCGCAGCTTGCTTTCCACTTCGCCATATAGCGCCGGGTCGCGCACGATGCCGCCCTTGCCGATGTTTTCCGGGCCGACTTCGAACTGCGGTTTGATCAGCACCAGGATGTCGCCATCTGCTGCGAGCAGGGCCGGCAGTTGCGGCAGGATCAGGGTCATCGAGATGAAGGAGACGTCGCCGACGATCAGGTCGAAACCCTCGGCCGGAAAATGTTCGCCCAGATCGGCTGCGGTGAGGTTGCGACAGTTGATGCCTTCAAGCGCAGTCAGGCGCGGTTCGCCGAACAGGCGGCGACTCAACTGGCCATGCCCGACATCGACGCCGACCACGTGGCCGGCCCCGGCCTGCAACAGGCAGTCGCTGAAACCGCCGGTGGACTGGCCAACATCAAGGCAGCGCTTGGCGCTGACCGAAATGTCGGTTTCAACCAGCGCACCTGCCAGTTTGAGGCCGCCGCGCGAGACGAAACGATCTTCCGGATCACTCTGTACGGTCAACGTCGTTTCAGAGGGCAAATCCAGCGCCGGCTTTCTGACGATGCCGCCCGGCCAGCTCACCCGGCCGGCCGCGATCAGCCGCTGGGCGGCCGTGCGCGAAGCGGCGAGGCCGCTTTCGACGAGCAGTTGGTCGGCGCGTGCCACTCAGCGTTTTCCCGGTGAAAAGAGGATGGCGCTGAGTGCCCAGGAAATCAGGCTGTAAACGATGGAACCGAGCAAGGCAGAGGAGAAGCCGCCGACATTGAAGCCGTCGACCAGATTGCCGGCGAGCTGGAAGAGCAGGGCGTTGATCACGAAAATGAACAGGCCCAGTGTCAGCAAGGTCACCGGCAGGGTCAGCAGAATCAGCAGCGGGCGTAGCACGGCGTTGATCAGCCCGAGAACGAGGGCGACGAGCAAAGCCGTGCCGAAACTCGCCACCTGGACCGACGGCACGACATACGGCAGCGCCAGCAGGGCGAGCGCGTTGATGGTCCAGATGGCAAGCAGGCGCATGGCTTAGTAGCGGTAGTGGTCGGCCTTGTACGGGCCTTCCTTCGGTACGCTGATATAGGCAGCCTGTTCGTCGGTCAGCTCCGACAGCTGGGCATTCAGCGTCTTCAGTTGCAGACGGGCGACCTTTTCGTCCAGGTGCTTGGGCAGGGTATAGACGCCGACCGGGTACTTGTTGGAACCCTTGACGGCTTCGGTCCACAGCTCGATCTGGGCGATGGTCTGATTCGCGAAGGACGACGACATCACATAGGACGGATGGCCCGTACCGCAGCCGAGGTTAACCAGGCGGCCCTTGGCGAGCAGGATGATGCGCTTGCCGTCCGGGAAAATGACGTGATCGACTTGCGGCTTGATTTCTTCCCACTGGTACTTCTCGATCGAGGCGACGTCGATTTCGTTGTCGAAGTGACCGATGTTGCAGACGATGGCGTTGTTCTTCATCGCGGCCATATGGTCATGCGTGATGACATGGAAGTTGCCGGTCGTGGTGACGAAGATGTCGGCCTTGTCGGCGGCGTATTCCATGGTGACGACGCGGTAGCCTTCCATCGCGGCCTGCAGGGCGCAGATCGGGTCGATTTCGGTAACCCAGACTTGTGCGGACAGGGCGCGCATGGCCTGGGCCGAGCCCTTGCCAACGTCGCCGTAACCGGCGATGACGGCGATCTTGCCAGCGATCATCACGTCGGTGGCGCGCTTGATGCCGTCGACCAGGGATTCGCGGCAGCCGTAGAGGTTGTCGAACTTTGACTTGGTCACCGAGTCATTGACGTTGATGCCCGGGAACTTGAGTTCGCCGCGCGCATGCATCTGGTACAGGCGATGCACGCCAGTGGTGGTTTCTTCGGTGACGCCCTTGATCTCGGCCAGGCGCACGGAGTACCAGGTCGGATCGACAGCCAGCTTGGCCTTGATGGCGGCGAACAGGATGGTTTCTTCTTCCGAACCCGGCTTGGCCAGAATCGAGATGTCCTTCTCGGCACGGGCGCCGAGATGCAGCAGCAGGGTGGCATCGCCGCCGTCGTCGAGGATCATGTTCGAATAACCGCCATCGGCCCATTCGAAGATGCGGTGCGTGTAATCCCAGTAATCAACGAGGGTTTCGCCCTTGACGGCGAAGACCGGGATGTTCTGCGCGGCGATCGCGGCGGCAGCGTGATCCTGCGTCGAGAAGATGTTGCAGGAAGCCCAGCGGACTTCGGCGCCGAGCGCGGTCAGCGTCTCGATCAGCACGGCGGTCTGGATGGTCATGTGCAGTGAACCGGTGATGCGCGCGCCCTTGAGCGGCTGGGTCTTCGCGAATTCTTCGCGAATGGCCATCAGGCCGGGCATTTCGCCTTCGGCAATGAGGATTTCCTTGCGACCCCAGTCGGCAAGGGAAAGATCGGCAATAACGTAGTCTTTGAATTCAGCCACAGTAAGCTCCTAAATAACTGTGACGGGGAGGGGAATAACGGCGTTGTTGCTCACCGGCGGCCCCCTGCGCCCGGCAGGGTTGATCAGTGAGCGCCGTTTTAAACCGAGCCTGGGAGAATTCTCCTGCAGCGCCCCTCGGTAGGTTGCGGATTATAAACCGCTTTCAGGCCGTTTCGGCAGCCCAGTAGCGGTCAACGTCTTTGATGCCCCATTTTTCGGCGTCCTCGCGGCCGGCGATTTTCTCGGCACTGCGCGCCAGATCAATGGTTTCGGGTTTGATGTAGGCCTGCGATCTGGTCGAAAAGAAAACCTTGACCCTGGGCTTGAGCAGCGACTGCTCGCCTTGCTCGGTAACAACGCCGAGCTTGCCCGATTCCAGGCGAACCAGCGAGCCGATCGGGTAGATGCCCAGGCTCTTGACGAAGGCCTGGAAGACCTGCGGGTCGAAATGGCCTTTCCATTCGGCCATGCGCTTGATCGATTCGGCCGGGTCCCAGCCTGCCTTGTACGGGCGGTTCGAGGTGATCGCGTCATAGACGTCGCAGACTGCCCCCATCTTGGCGAACAGGCTGATGCTCTCTCCGTTCAGTCCTTTCGGATAGCCGCTGCCATCGACCTTTTCGTGGTGATGCAGGCAGACATCCTTGACCATGTCGCTGATGCCCTGGCCGGTTAACAGGAGCTTGTGGCCTTCTTCCGGATGGGTCTTGATGACGGCAAATTCGGCATCGGTCAATTTGCCAGGTTTGCTCAGCACTGCGTGCGGCATCAGCGCCTTGCCAAGGTCGTGGAGCAGGCCGGCCATGCCGGCGTCACGGGTCTGTTCTTCACTCAGGCCAAGCTGGCGGGAGAGCGCAATCATCAGGGCGCAGACGGCGACCGAATGCATGTAGGTGTAGTCGTCCGAGGTCTTTAATCGGGCCAGACTGATCAGGGCGCCGGGATTGCGCATCACCGAGTTGGAAATTTCTTCGACCAGCGGCGCTGCGGCCTCGGCCTCGATGGCCTTGCCCATGCGCGCTTCCTGAAACATCGAGACAACGGCTTCCTTGCCGCGTGCGCAGATTTTTGCCGCGCGTTTCACTTCATCGTTGAAGGAGGTTTTGGCAACGCTTTCCGGTGGCGGGGCCGGAATTTCCTCGGCGGTCGACGCCTCCAGATTGCCACTTTCTTCGCCGGGTTCGATGTCCAGACCCTTGGCCAGGTCGATCCAGACTTCCTTGATCTGGCTTTCCTGGATCAGGGCGATGTCCTTCGGATCAGTCAGAACAAATTTTGTCCGCCAGAACGGATGGTCGAGCCAGGCGCCGCAGAATGCCTGCAGGTGCATGCCGAGACGAACATGTTCAACGGAGATTTTTTTGAGCATATTTGTTAATTTTAACGAAAAAAGGGAGCCGTAGCTCCCTTTTTGTATGCGGCGAGAATGCTGGCCTCGCCAGTTGTGCTCTTCGTGCTTACAGCCCTGCGTCGTTGCGCAGCACTGCCGCGCGATCCGTCGCCTCCCAGGTGAATTCCGGTTCGTCGCGGCCGAAATGGCCGTAGGCGGCGGTTTTCTGGTAGATCGGGCGCAGCAGATCCAGCATGTTGACGATGCCCTTCGGGCGCAGGTCGAAGTGCTTGCGGATCAGCGCGGTCAGGGTTTCGTTGCTGACTTTGCCGGTGCCGTAGGTTTCGACCATGATCGAGGTCGGTTCGGCGACGCCGATGGCGTAGGAAACCTGCACCAGGCAGCGCGAGGCCAGACCGGCGGCGACAATGTTCTTGGCGACGTAGCGGGTGGCGTAGGCAGCGGAACGGTCAACCTTGGACGGATCCTTGCCGGAGAAGGCGCCACCGCCGTGCGGCGCGGCCCCGCCATAGGTGTCGACGATGATCTTGCGGCCGGTCAGGCCACAGTCGCCCTGCGGGCCGCCGACAACGAAGCGGCCGGTCGGGTTGACCAGGAACTTGATGTCGCCCTTGATCAGTTCCTTCGGCAACACCGGCTTGATGATCTGTTCGATGGTCGATTCGCGCAGGTCTTCCAGGCTGATGTCCGGCGAGTGCTGGGTGGACAGCACGACGGTGTCAATGCAGTAGGGTTTGCCATCGACGTACTTGATGGTGACCTGCGACTTGGCATCCGGACGCGCCCAGGGCAGGCGGCCATCCTTGCGCAGCATGGCTTGGCGTTCGACGAGGCGGTGCGACAGGTAGATCGGCAGCGGCATCAGCGACGGGGTTTCGTCGCAGGCGTAGCCGAACATCAGGCCCTGGTCGCCGGCGCCCTGATTGAGGTTGTCGTCGTAGGCCTTGTCCACGCCCTGGGCGATGTCCGGGCTTTGCTTGTCGTAGGCGACGAGCACGGCGCAGCCTTTGTAGTCGATGCCGTATTCGGTATTGTCGTAGCCGATGCGCTTGATGGTGTCGCGGGCGACCTGGATGTAATCGACGTTGGCGTTGGTGGTGATTTCACCGGCCAGGACAACCAGGCCGGTGTTGCACAGGGTTTCGGCGGCAACGCGGGAATGCTTGTCCTGGGCCAGGATGGCGTCGAGGATGGCATCGGAAATCTGGTCGGAAACCTTGTCCGGATGACCTTCGGAAACAGATTCCGAGGTAAAGAAATACTCGCTCATGGCATGCTCCAATGGTCCTTGGGTCCGGCGCTACCGGCTTCGGACCACGAGCTGGCGACGCTTTAGCGGTATTTATTAGTCGCCCCGCAAGTTGTCTCTTTAACTCGGCGAACGGATAATACTAAACTTTTCTCGGCAGGTTTCAACCCCCGGAGCAGCATGGTTTCTATCTTCCGTTTTCTCGGCTGGCTGCCGTTGTGGCTGGTGCATGTGCTGGGTGGGGCCCTCGGGCGCCTGGCCTATTGGCTGTCGCCGACTTATCGCGGTCACTTGCGCGAAAATCTCGCCCAGGCCGGCATGGATCCGGCTTTGCGTCTGGCGGTGGCCGCCGAATCCGGCAAGCAGATGCTGGAGTTGTCGCGCATCTGGATGCGGACGCTGGATGAGGCTTGCGAGCAGGTGGTCGAGGTCGTCGGCTGGACACATGTCGAGGCCGCCAGGGCGAGCGGCAAAGGCATCGTTTTCCTGACGCCGCATCTCGGTTGTTTCGAGATTACCGCCCAGTATCTGTCGTCGCACTTTCCGATCACCGTGCTCTATCGACCACCTAAAAATGCCAGTTTCCAGTACCTGATCGAGACCGGCCGCCAGCGCGAACAACTGCACCTGGCACCGGCTGACCTGTCCGGCGTCCGTTCGCTGATCAAGGCACTCAAACGCGGCCAGGCGGTTGGTTTGCTGCCCGACCAGGCACCGAAGACCGGCGAAGGTGTCTGGCTGGATTTCTTCGGTCGTCCGGCCTATACGATGACGCTGGCTGCCCGCCTGACCGAAACTACAGCGACGACGCTGATGACCTGGGGCGAACGACTGCCAGATGGGCGCGGTTATCGCATTCATTTTGCACCGCCGCAAACCGAGCTCACCGGTGATACGGTCAACCGGGCGCAGCAGATAAATTTCGAGGTTGAGCACCTGGTACGCCAGTGCCCGGAGCAATATCTCTGGGGCTATAACCGCTACAAACGTCCAGCCGGTGCCGAAGCGCCGCCGGCAGAAGCAGGGAATCAGCAATGAAGGAAGTTCTGACCTATCTTTTCCTGGGTTTTTTATGGCTGTTGCACTGGTTGCCACTGCCTGTCCTGCGCCTGATCGGCCGTGGGCTGGGCAAACTGCTCTATGCGTTCGGACATGAACGGCGCAATGTCGCACTGATCAACCTGCGCCTGTGTTTCCCGGAAAAGACGGAAGCCGAGCGCGAGGACATCGCCCGTCGCCATTTCATTGCCCTTGCCCAATCCGTGCTTGATCGCACCCTGGGCTGGTGGGCATCGCCGGAGCGGCTGAAGCGCATCATCCGCGTGCATGGCCTGGAGCATCTGACTGACTCCTACGGTACCCCGACCATTCTGCTTTCCGCCCATTTTGTCGGGCTTGATGCCGGGGCGACGCGCATCACCATGGATGTCGAGGGCTGCAACATCTATTCGCAGCAGAAGAACAAGGTGTTCGAGCGGGTCATGCAGAACGGGCGCAAGCGCTTCAAGGAAGGTATCCAGCTATCGCGCCAGGATGGCATGCGCAAGATCATCAGGGCGATCAAGGATGGCTATCCGCTGTATTATTTTACCGACATGGATTACGGCCCCAAGGAGTCGATTTTCGTGCCCTTCTTCGGCGTTCCGGCAGCCACTATCACCGGCGTCTCGCGTCTGGTTCGCCTGACCGGTGCGCGTGTGGTGACAGCAATCACGCGCCAGGTCGAAGATGGTTACGAAGTCGAGATCAGTCCGCCGTGGACCGATTTTCCGTGTGAAAGCGTCGAGGCCGATACGCTGTACGTCAATCGCTTTGTTGAAAGCCAGGTGCTGCGCATGCCGGAGCAGTATTTCTGGGTGCATAAACGCTTCAAGACCCGGCCGCCCGGAGAACAGAGGTTTTACAAATGAACAGCCTGAACATCGAAATTCGTCCCGTCACGCCACCCGACGTGCCGGCCATCTCGTCGTTGGCGCGTGAAATCTGGCAAGCCACCTACCCGGGCATCATCACCCAGGACCAGATCGACTTCATGCTCGAGCAGCGCTACGGGCATGAGCGCCTGTACGATGATCTTGAAGATGCCGACAAATGGCTGGACCAGGCCTTCCATGACGGGCGCCGGGTCGGCTTCGCCTTCAGCGAGATCTACAAGGGCGAGTTCAAGCTCGACAAGCTCTATATTCATCCTGACGTACAGCGCAAGGGCGTTGGCGGCCAGCTGATCGAGCACGTCGCACAGCGGGCGAAGAAAAAGGGCTATCCCTGCGTCATCCTGGCAGTGAACAAACGCAACGAAAAAGCGATCGGTTCGTACAAGAAATACGGTTTCGTCGTGCGCGAAGCGATTGTTGACGACATTGGCCGCGGCTTCGTGATGGACGATTTCATCATGGAGAAAAAACTTTAAGAATTTGAGGTAACTTGCTGCCTCTGTTATTCTTTTTTAATTAATCAGCGGAGCAGCTTGTGAAGCTCAAATTCTCGAAAATGCATGGTTTGGGCAACGATTTCGTTGTCCTTGATGGCGTCCGCCAGGCGGTTTCCCTGACGCCGGAACAACTGCGCTATCTGGCCGACCGCAATTTCGGTGTCGGTTGTGACCAGATCCTGCTTGTCGAAGAGCCTAGCCAGGCCGGCGTCGATTTCCGCTACCGCATCTTCAATGCCGACGGCAGCGAGGTCGAGCAATGCGGCAACGGTGCGCGCTGTTTCGTGCGTTTCGTGCATGAGCAGGGCCTGACCGACAAGCGCGAGATCAAGGTCGAGACCAGGCGCGGCATCATTACCCCGCGCCTCGAGGCGAACGGTAGCGTCACCGTGGACATGGGCGAGCCGCGCTTCCTGCCGGCCGAGATTCCCTTCCTGCACGATGAGGATGTGGTCATCTACAACCTCGATGTGGCCGACGAAACACTGGAAATCAGCGTCGTCTCGATGGGTAATCCGCACGCCGTGCAGGTCGTCGATAGCGTAGACACGGCGCCGGTCGGTCAACACGGTCCGTTGATCGAAAACCACGAACAATTCCCGCAACGCGTTAACGCCGGTTTCATGCAGGTTGTCGACCGGCATGCGATCAAGCTGCGCGTTTTCGAGCGCGGTTCCGGCGAAACGCTGGCTTGCGGCACCGGCGCTTGCGCCGCCGTGGTCACCGGTATCCGCCGCGGCCTGCTCGACTCGCCGGTGCGCGTCACGACGCGCGGCGGCGACCTCAATATCGCTTGGGGCGGCCCCGGCCGTCCGGTCCTGATGACCGGTCCGGCGATGACTGTATTCACTGGAGAAATCGAATTATGAGCGCGCTGTTCCCGGAAGAAGTTGCCGATTACCTGAAGAACAATCCCGGTTTCTTCGAGCAGTACGCCGACTTGGTGGCGCAGATTTTCGTGCCGCATCCGCACGGCGGGCGCGCGATTTCGCTGGCTGAACGGCAGATGCTGACGCTGCGCGAGAAGAATCGCCAGTCGGAAAGCAAGCTGGCCGAGTTGATCGCCTTCGGTGAGGAAAACGACGCGATCAGCGAAAAGGTGCATCGCCTGGCGGTCGGCCTGGTCGCCGCGGAAACCTTCCAGGCGGTCATCCATCTGCTCAATTTCCACTTGCGCGACGATTTCTCGGTGCCGCATGTTGCCTTGCGTCTGTGGAACAAGCCGGCCGATATCGATGATCTGCCGGAATTTGCCGCGGTCAGCGAGGAACTGCAGGTTTTTGCCGAAACGCTGGGGCGGCCGTATTGCGGCTCGACCGCCGGTTTCGGCACGGCCTCGTGGTTCGGCGAGCACGCCAACCACATCCGTTCGCAGGCGTTGATCGCGCTGCGCAACGGTGGCGGCACGATCGGCATGATCGCGCTGGGCAGCGAGGAAGCGCAGCGCTTCTACGCCGACATGGGCACGCTCTATCTCGAACGTCTGGGCGAGATGGTCTCGGCCGCGCTGGCCCGGGTGACCAAGAGCGTTCTGTGAGTCAGGCGGCGGATGCCGTTGCTGCCTGGCTGGCCGAGCTGGCCGAGCAGCGCCGGTTGTCGCCGCACACGATCAGCAATTACCGGCGCGATCTCGACAAATTGCTGAGCGCGGCCGGTGAAACGCCGCTCGCCGAATTGCACGGCCAGCAGATTCGCCGCTTCATTGGCCAAATGCACGCGCAAGGCCTGGGTGGTCGCTCGCTGGCTCGCACCCTGTCGGCCTGGCGCGGCTTTTTCGCCTGGCTCGGCAGGCATGGCGCAGTGCCGGCCAACCCGTGCGAGGGCGTGCGTTCGCCGAAGTCGCCCAAGCTGTTGCCCAAGGTCTTGTCGGTCGATGAGGTCAATCGTCTGCTCGAACCTTTTACCGACGATGATCCGCTGCTGGCGGCGCGCGATACGGCGATGTTCGAACTGTTTTATTCGTCCGGCCTGCGCCTGGCCGAGCTGGCCGCGCTCGACCGCGATGCGCTCGATTCCATCCTGCACGAAGGCGAGGTCAGGGTGCTCGGCAAGCGCAGCAAGGCGCGCATCGTGCCGGTCGGGCGCATGGCGCAGCGGGCGCTGGCGGCCTGGGCCGAGGTGCGCGACCAACTGGCCGGTGCCGACGAGGTGGCCTTGTTTGTCGGCCAGCGCGGCCGGCGCATCAGCCATCGCGTGATCGAGGACCGTCTCGCCAAGCGTGCCGTGCAGCTCGGTTTGCCGCGCCACGTGCATCCGCACATGCTGCGTCATTCGTTCGCCTCGCATGTGCTGCAGTCCTCCGGCGACCTGCGCGCGGTGCAGGAAATGCTCGGCCATGCCAGCATCGCGTCGACGCAGGTTTATACGCATCTCGACTTCCAGCATCTGGCGCGAACCTATGATGCGGCGCATCCGCGGGCCAAGCGCAAGCCCTGATCCGGGCTGGCAAAATCGCCTGTGGCAGACGGTCGACCGCTAAAAAAGCAGGAAAATCCGGCTTCAATTGACCTGCGGGCTGTCTACCTCTATGATTCACGGTTTTGAAAATTCGCCGGAATCAAGGAGTTAGTCATGGCTATCAATCGCACCCGCCGCTCTTCCCTCGAGCGCCGCAGCATTTCCAAGTCTGCCAAGCGTCTGTTCAAGGGCGACGGCAAGACCGCATTCAAGGTCATCTACGCTGCCGAATGCCACGCTCGTAACCGCAAGGCACTGGGCGCTTAAGCTGCTGTACCGTATTTCGAGCCCCGGTTGCCGCAAGGCAGCCGGGGCTTCTTTCATTGTGAAGCCGCTTTTTGCCGGCTTCGCTGCGCGACAAGGCGGAAAAATCTTATGGCTCAACTGATCCTGATGCCGGGCAAGGAACGTTCGGCGTTCAAGCAGCATCATCCCTGGGTGTTCGCCGGTTCGGTCGGTCGCCTCGAAGGGCGTGCCCGGCCGGGCGATACGGTCGAGGTACTGGCCGACAACCTGCGCCCGCTGGGGCGCGCCGCCTATAGCCCGAAGTCGCAGATTCGTGCCCGCTTCTGGACTTTCGATGCCGAAGAGTCGATCGACGACGCCTTCTTCAAGCGCCGTGTCGCGGCTGCCGTCGAACGCCGTCGCGCCTTGCCCGAGTTGCGCGGCCAGCAGGGCCTGCGCCTGATCCACGCCGAATCGGACGGCCTGCCCGGCGTCATCGCCGACCAGTACGGCGACACCATCGTCGTCCAGCTCACCTCGGCCGGTGCCGACAAGTGGCGTAACGCCATCGTCGCCGGCCTGGTCAAGGCGACCGGCTGCGCCCGCGTCTATGAGCGCTCCGATTCCGACGTGCGCGGCATGGAAGGCCTGGAGCCGACCACCGGCTGGCTGTACGGCGAAGCGCCGAAGACACCGCTGTCGATTGACGAGAATGGCGTGCGCCTGGCGGTCGACGTCGTCGGCGGGCACAAAACCGGTTTCTATCTCGACCAGCGCGACAACCGTGCGCTACTCGGCCAGCTCGCGGCCGGCAAGGATGTCCTGAACTGCTTCTGCTACACCGCCGGTTTCTCGCTGCAGGCGCTCGCCGGCGGTGCGGCCAGCGTGCTCTCGATCGATTCCTCCGGCCCGGCGCTGGCGCAGGGCAAGGCCAATCTGGCGCTCAACCCGCAATTGCCGGCCGAACGCGCGCACTGGCAGGAGGCGGACGTCTTCCAGGCCTTGCGCGATTTCAAAAAGGAAGGCCGCCTGTTCGACCTGATCGTGCTCGATCCGCCCAAGTTCGCGCCCTCCGCCTCGCACGCCGAGCGCGCCGCCAAGGCCTACAAGGACATCAATGTTTTCGGTTTCAAGCTGTTGAAGCCGGGCGGCCTGCTGATGACCTATTCCTGTTCGGGCGGTATCGGTCTCGAACTGTTCCAGAAGATCGTTGCCGGCGCTGCCCACGACGCTGGACGCGAGGCGCGCATCGTGCGCCGTCTGGCCGGTGCGGCTGACCACCCGGTCGCATTGAACTTTCCGGAAGGCGAATATCTCAAAGGCCTGCTCGTCCAGGTCGATTAAACTGCCCTCGTGAATCCGCTGCGCCATCTCCTTCTCGTTGTTGTCCTCTGCTTCGCCCAACAGGCGGCGGGGGCGCATGCCGTCGAGCATGCCGCGGGCAAGGAAGGGGCGCTGCCGGCGCATGCCTGCGAACTCTGCCTGGCGGCGCACGACCTGGGTTCGGCGCTGCCCTCGCTGGCGGTTCTGCCGCCGGTGGTGGCTGCCTGTCTCGTTCCGGAAGCGCTGCACTCGCATGCGCGTACGGCTTTTCCCTCACCGCTGGCTCGCCAGCGCGATCCTCCTGCTGCCTGAAAACTGCCCTTTTTGAAGCGTCGACCGTCTGACGCGCCTGTCCTTGTCGACAAGCGCCGACGCCGGTCGCAACCGTGCATTTTTCAGGAGAATCCCCATGCAGAAGTCCTTTGCCATGGCTGCCTTGCTTGCCGCGTCGTGCGCGGCGCAGGCGGCTGGCAGCGACGCCGATCTGGCCGCCATCCGCGCCCAGATCGCCGAAATGAAACAGAGCTACGAGCAGCGCATCGCCGCGCTCGAAAATAAACTTGCCGAAGCGGAAAGCCGGACGGCCCAGAGCGCCCAGAGCGCCCAGAGCGCCGCTGCGCCCGTCGTTGCTGCTCCGGCGGCCCAGTCCTCGGCCAGTGCCTTCAATCCCGAGGTGTCGCTGATCCTGCAGGGCAAAGTCCGCACTTCCAAGGACATTGCCAACCGCGGCATCACCGGCTTTTTCCCGACCGAGGTCGAGGGGGCCAATGCGCGCGGCTTTTCGGCTGACGAGACCGAGCTGGTACTCGCCGCCAATATCGATCCCTACTGGCGTGGTCAGGCCATCGTCGCCATGGCCGACGGCCAGGCGAATATCGAGGAAGCCTGGTTCCAGTCGCTGGCGATCGGTCACGGTGTCGGCCTCAAGGCCGGGCGCTTCCGCTCGGGCATTGGCTACATCAACGAGCAGCATCCGCATGCCCGCGATTTTGCCGATGCACCGCTGATGTACCAGGCGATGTTCGGTGACAGCTACGCCCAGGACGGTGTGCAGCTCAAATGGCTGGCGCCGACGCCGTTGTTCGTCGAGTTCGGCGCCGAACTCGGGCGTGGTGCCAATTTCCCGGGGACCGACCGCAATCGCAACGGCGCCGGCGGTTCGGCGCTGTACGTGCATGTCGGCGACGATCTGGGGATTTCGAACAATTGGCGGGTCGGCCTGTCCTGGCTGAAGACCAAGGCCAGCGAACGGAGCGCCGAGTTCACCGATCTCGGCGGCGTGGCGGCACAGGGTGCCTTCACCGGCGACTCGACGACCTGGCTGGCCGATTTCGTCTGGAAATGGGCGCCGAACGGCAATCCGAAATACCAGAACTTCAAGTTCCAGGGCGAGTATTTCTCGCGCCAGGAGAAGGGCGCGCTGAATTGCAGCTCGGATGATCCGCTCAGCCTGTGTAACGTGGCTGTTGAAAGCAGCTACCGCACCCGCCAGTCCGGCTGGTACACGCAGGGCGTCTACCAATTCACCCCCGAATGGCGGGCCGGTCTGCGTTACGAGCAGCTCGACAGCGGCACGCGCGATTTCGGCCTGAATGCCGCAAACCTGGCGGTCGACGCCTATAAACCGAAGAAAACCACGGCCATGGTCGATTACAGCTGGAGCGAATTCTCGCGCGTCCGCCTGCAGTACGCCCAGGACAAGTCGATGGCAGGGATCACTGATAACCAGTGGACCCTGCAGTACATCATGAGTCTCGGCGCCCACGGCGCCCACAAGTTCTAGGAGCCGACGATGAACAAGCTGTTTGCAATCCTGCTTTTGACTCTGGCCGCACTGCCGGTGCAGGCTGATCTCAAGGTCTTTGCCACGGTGCCGGAATGGGCAGCGCTGGCGCGTGAGATCGGTGGCGACAAGGTACAGGTTTACGCCGCAACCACCGCCTTCCAGGACCCGCACCGGATCGAGGCCAAGCCTTCGCTGCTGGCGCAGGCGCGCCAGGCCAATCTGGTCGTTGCCGCCGGCGCCGATCTGGAAATCGGCTGGCTGCCGCTGGTCCTGCGCGACTCCGGCAATGCCGCGATCCAGCCATCGCAGCCCGGTTATTTCGAGGCCTCGGCCTGGGTCAACCGCCTGGAAGTGCCGACCGTACTCGACCGGGCGCATGGCGACGTACATGCCGCCGGCAATCCGCACGTCCATCTCGATCCGCGCAACGTGCTCAAGGTCGGCGAGGCGCTCACGGCGCGCATGGCCGAGCTCGATCCAGCTCAGGCCGCGACCTACCGGAGCGGTTTCAAGACTTTTGCCGGCAAGTGGCAAGTCGCCATGGCGCGCTGGGAGAAGGAAGCGGCACCCTTGCGCGGCGTCGGCGTGCTGGTACATCACCGCTCTTTCGTCTATCTGGAAAACTGGCTGGGTATGCGCGAGCTCGGCGCCCTCGAGCCAAAACCGGGCATCGAGCCGAGCAGCGGCCACCTGACCGGCTTGCTCGCCCGCCAGCAGGCGACGCCGGCGAAGATGGTGCTGCGTGCGGCTTACCAGCAGGATGGGCCGAGTCTGTGGATTGCCGGCAAAGCCGGTATCCCGGCCGTGTTGTTGCCCTATACCGTCGGCGGCACGCCGGAAGCGAAAGATCTGTTCGGGCTGTTCGACGACACGCTGCACCGTTTGCTGAAAGGCCTCAATTGAGTTTGTTGCTCGACGCACAAGGTCTGGTGGCCGGCTGGGAACAGCCGGCCACCAGACCCTTTGATTTCTCGGTCGAGGCCGGTGAAGTGGTCGGCCTGACCGGGCCGAACGGCGTCGGCAAGAGCACCGTGCTCGCCGTTTTTGCCGGTCGCGCGACGCGCTTTGCCGGACGCCTCGAGCTTGCGCCCGGTCTGCGCCTCGCCCTGCAGACGCAGGACGTGCCGCCCCTGCTCGGTCTGCCGGTTTCTGCCCGCGAGTTGCTCGCCCTGACCGGCGCCACGCCGGACGGTCTGCCGCCCTGGCTGGGCGAGCGTCTCGATCTGCGCCTCGATCGCCTTTCCGGTGGTCAGCGTCACTATCTCGCCTTGTGGGCCATCCTGCAGGCACCGGCCGATCTGGTGCTGCTCGACGAGCCGACCAACAATCTCGATGCGGCTGGTGTCGCGCACCTGACGGTCCACCTGCGTGAACGGGCCAAAACCGGCGCCGGCATCGTCGTCGTCAGCCACGACGCGGCCTTCGTGGCCGATGTCTGCGATCGCGTCGTCGTGTTGGGAGCCAGCGATGTGGCATGAGCTATTCCTGATCCCCTTCCTGACCGGGCTGGTCCTGGCCGTGCTGTTGCCGCTGCTCGGTTGCTACCTGCGCCTGCGCGACGAATGGCTGGCAGCGCTCGCCTATTCGCACGTTGCGGCAGCCGGCGCCTTGCTGGCCCTGGTCGCCGCTTTGCCCCCGGCTCTGGGGGGCTTGGGAGCGGCAACCGTGGTCGGTGCGGGCAAGCGTTTTTTTGCTCGCCGTCTGGCTGGCGGTGCGAGTTATGCACTCCTGCTGCTCGGGGGTTGGGCCGTCGCGGTGCTGGTTGCCGCCAACCAGCCGAGCGCGGAGCGCCTCGGGCATGCCTTGTTCGACGGTCAGCTCTATTTCGCCGACAGCCTGCAGCTGTGGCTGGTCAGCCTGTTTGCCGGCGTGGCTTTACTGGTATTGCGCCTGTTGTCGCAGCACTTGCTGCTGGCCCATCTTTACCCTGATTTCTTCCGGGTGCGTGGTTTGCAGGCCTGGCCGATCCAGAGTGGCTTCGACGTGCTGGCTGCGCTGGCGCTGGCGCTGGCGACCATGAGTCTGGGTGTGATGGGCGCTTTCGCCCTGGTCTTCATCCCGCCCTGGCTCGCCTTCAGGCGGGCGGCGAACTGGCGCAAGGGGCTGCTCCTGGCCGTGCTGATCGGCGTATTGGCCTATGTTGCCGCTTTCCTCGGTGCGCTGGTGCTGGACCAGCCATTCGGACCAATGCTGGCTCTCGTCTTGATCACTGTCGGCCTGGTGATTGCATGACATTCGGCGGCGTGCTAAAACACTGGTTCTGTGTGCGGAGCAGTTATGGTCTTTTCCTTTTTCAAGAAGCAACCCCAAAAAATGCCGGAACGGCCGGCGGCTCGTCCCAAGGCGCCGGTGGAGTTGCCGAAGGAGGCCTTGCCTGACATAGCACTGCCGCCGCTCGACGATCTGGAATTCACGGTCAGTGAATTGCCTGCTGCCGTGGCCAAGCAGAATTCCGCACCAGCCCAGACTGCCATGCCGGAAAAGCCAGCCAAGCCGCTGGCCGTCGACGACGATCTGGATTTCACGATGGCCGAGTTTGATCGTGACTTCACCGATTCGAGCGTCATGGCGATTGACGTCGATCACGACCTCGATCCCTTGCAGGCCGATCTCGAACAGGCCGTCGTGCTCTTCGCCAACGGTCAGGATGCCGCTGCGCGTTCCCTGCTCGAAGTTCTGATCCGCGCCTATCCGGGCAGCGAGGGCAAACGTTTCTGGCAACTGTTGTTCGATCTGCTGCAGATTGTTGGCGACCGTGCTGCCTTCGACAAATTCGGTGTCGAATTCGCCGAGGCCTGTGAAACCTCGCCGCCCGCGTGGCGTCTCGAGCAGCCGGTAGTGACCACGACCCAGGAAGGCGCCAAGCTTTTTACCCTGCAGGGCGTGTTGACCGATGAGTGCATCGCGCCGCTCGCCGAACTGGCCGATCTGATTGCCCGCAAGCAGGCGGCCATGGTGGATTGCGGCAAACTGATCGGTTGCGATGACGAAGTCGCCGGGCGTTTGGCCACTCTGCTGGCCAGTGCCCGCAAAAACGGGGTGGCGATCACGCTGCTCCAGCCGGAGGCCTTCCAGCGGCGGCTCAATGACCGGCTGCAGGTGGGCGAGGCGGTGCATGCACCGTCCTGGCTGCTGTTGCTCGAACTGCTGCAGCGGCACGGTACGCAGGAGGCCTTCGAAGAACGTGCGGTCGACTATGCCGTCACCTTCGAATTGTCGCCGCCATCGTGGGATGTCCGGCCAGCCGTCGCGGCCGCCAAGACGGCGACACTGCCGGTACTGCGTGATGATGCGCACTACCTGAGCGGTGATCTGAAAAGTTGTCGCTTCGAGGATTTGGTTCCGGTCATCGAAGGTCAGGAAACGCCCATTCTCGATTTCTCCGGCGTGCGCCGGATGGATTTTTACTCGGCCGGGCAACTGGTCAACCGGCTGGCCCCGTACAAGGCGGCTGGCCGCGAAGTCGTCGTGCGCAGCCCGAACCATCTCGTTGCCGAGTTGATGGCCGTGGTCGGCCTCAACAAGCAGGCGCGCATCATCGTTCCCAAGTCTTGAGGTAGCAAAACATGGAGCAATATCACGGCACGACGATCCTGTCGGTGCGCCGGGGCAGCGTCGTCGCCATGGGCGGCGACGGCCAGGTGACGCTGGGCAATATCGTCATCAAGGCAACCGCCAAGAAGGTCCGTCGTCTCTACAACGGCCGCATCCTGGCCGGCTTTGCCGGCGGCACGGCCGATGCCTTTACGCTGTTCGAGCGTTTCGAGGCCAAGCTGGAGAAGCATCAGGGCAACCTGACGCGCTCGGCGGTCGAGCTGGCCAAGGACTGGCGTTCCGACCGTGCCCTGCGCCGTCTCGAAGCCATGCTTTCGGTCGCCGACAAGGATGTCTCGCTGATCATCACCGGCAACGGCGATGTGCTCGAGCCGGAGCACGGCATCGTCGCCATCGGCTCGGGCGGCTCCTACGCGCAGAGCGCGGCGCGCGCCTTGCTTGAGAACACCGACTTGTCGCCGCGCGACATCGTTACCAAGTCGCTGGAAATCGCCGGCGACATCTGCATCTACACCAATCGCAACTTCACCATCGAGGCGCTCGAATGACGACCATGACGCCGCAGGAAATCGTTTCCGAACTCGACAAGCACATCGTTGGCCAGCACAACGCCAAGAAATCGGTCGCCATTGCCCTGCGCAACCGCTGGCGGCGTTCGCAGGTCGCCGAGCCGTTGCGCCAGGAAATCACGCCCAAGAACATCCTGATGATCGGCCCGACTGGCGTCGGCAAGACCGAGATAGCGCGCCGTCTGGCGCGCATCGCCAACGCGCCCTTCATCAAGATCGAGGCGACCAAGTTCACCGAGGTCGGCTATGTCGGCCGCGATGTCGAGACCATCATCCGCGACCTGGTCGAGATGGCGATCAAGTCGCACCGCGAACGCGCCATGAAGCAGATGCGGGCGCGTGCCGAAGATGCGGCCGAGGATCGCATTCTCGACGCCTTGTTGCCGCCGGCGCGCAGTCCGGGCTTTTTTGCCGAAAACAGCGAGTCGACCGCTACGGATAACACGACCCGCCAGAAATTCCGCAAGAAGCTGCGCGAAGGCGAACTCGACGACAAGGAAATCGACATCGAGCTGGCCGCACCGAGCATGCAGGCCGAAATCTTCGCGCCGCCGGGCATGGAAGACCTGACGCAGCAGATCCAGGGCATGTTCCAGAACATGGGGCAGGGCCGCAAGAAGTCGCGCAAGCTGCAGATCAAGGAAGCCTTGAAGCTGCTCACCGACGAGGAAGCCGCCAAGCTGGTCAACGACGAAGACGTCAAGCTGGAAGCGGTCAAGGCCGTCGAGCAGAACGGCATCGTCTTCCTCGACGAACTCGACAAGATCGCCAGCCGCTCCGAGGCCCAGGGCGCCGACGTCTCGCGCCAGGGCGTGCAGCGCGACCTGCTGCCGCTGGTCGAGGGCACCACGGTGTCGACCAAGTACGGCATGATCAAGACCGATCACATCCTGTTCATCGCCTCCGGCGCCTTTCACCTGTCGAAGCCGTCCGACCTGATTCCGGAACTGCAGGGCCGCTTCCCGATCCGCGTCGAGCTGGATTCGCTGTCGGTCGCCGATTTCGAATGCATCCTGACCCAGACCGATGCCTGCCTGACCCGGCAGTACCAGGCGCTGCTCGAAACCGAAGGCGTGCAGCTGCAGTTCGCCGACGACGGCATCCGCCGCCTGGCCGAGATCGCCTTCCAGGTGAACGAGAAGACCGAGAACATCGGTGCGCGGCGTCTGCACACGGTCATGGAAAAACTGCTCGAGGAAATTTCCTTCGAAGCCGGCAAGGCCGGGCCGCAAACCATCGTCATTGATGCTGCGGCGGTTAACGAGCGTCTTGGCGAACTTGCCGCCGACGAGGATCTATCGCGCTACGTGCTGTAAGCGGCTGCGGTCGGGCTCAGGGTCATCCCTGATCGCCCGGGCGCGCCAACTGCGTCGATAATCGGCGCCTCATTCCATATTTTTCAAGGTGCTTGCGTGGACGAACAAAGCCTGAGTTTTCGCCTGCTGGCCATCCTTTTCCCGATTTTCGCCATCGTTGCCGCCGGCTTTTTCTACGCGCGCAAGCACAAGCCGGAAATGGCCGTCGCCAATCGGCTGAACATGGATATTTTCGTGCCGGCCCTGGTTTTTGCCGCGATGGCCGGCAAATCCTTCGATCTCGCCGCCTACGCGCCGCTCGCGCTCGGCGGCTTCCTGGTGCTGGCGACCTGCGGCCTGCTCGCCTGGCCGGTTGCCAGACTATTCGGCATTCAGCCCAAGACGCTGGTGCCGCCGATGCTGTTCAACAACTCCGGCAACATCGGCCTGCCGCTCGCCGTGCTGGCCTGGGGTGAAAACGCGCTGCCGGCGGCGGTGATCCTGTTCATGGTCGAGAACACGCTGCATTTTTCTTTCGGCGCCCGCCTGCTCGATCCGACGACGCGCCTGCTGACCCTGTGGCGCATTCCTGTGGTTTTTGCCGCCATTGCGGGCTTGGCCGTTGCGCTTCTCAAAGTGCCGGTCTGGCAGCCGGCAGTGATCGCCATCAAGATGCTCGGCGATGTCTCGGTGCCCTTGCTGCTCTTCTCGCTCGGCGTGCGCATGACCGACGTGACTTTCGGCGAATGGAAGCTGTCGCTGGGCAGCGCGCTGCTGCGGCCGCTGGCCGGCATGGCGGTGGCCTACGGGGTGATTGCCCTGCTCGGCCTTCACGGGCGCGATGCCGCCATGTTGCTGGTGTTCGGTGCCTTGCCGCCAGCCGTGCTGAACTTCCTGTTTGCCGAGCGCTACAAGCAGGAGCCGCAGCGGGTCGCCTCTATCGTGCTGGTCGGCAACATGGCGGCGCTGATTTTCCTGCCGCTCGCGCTGGCCCTGGTTTTGTAGGTTTCTGGACGGTCGACCGTCCAGAACAAGCAAAAACGCCTAGCGCAGGCGATCCATCTGGCGGCGGTCGCGCTTGGTCGGGCGGCCGTGGATTTCGGTGGCAGGTTCGTGCTCGAACTTGCGTCTGGCCTGTTCCGCTTCGCGGGCGGCAATGCTTTCCGTCGTTTCTTCGTAGAGCAGGCGGGCTTCAGCGGCCGGGCCGCGCTTTTCGGCAAGGGCCTGCACGATGATGCTCCAGCGCGTTTCACCATTGAATACGTCGAGTTTGTCGCCGATCTTGACGTCACGCGCCGGCTTGGTCGGCGCGCCGTTCAACTTGATCTTGCCGCCGCTGACGGCATCGGTGGCGAGGCTGCGCGTCTTGAAGAAACGCGCCGCCCACAGCCACTTGTCGATGCGGACTCCACTCATGGGTGGTCCGCTTCGCAACTGGCAAAACATGGAAGCTTGCCTTTGCGCCCCTGACGTTGTTGCTCATCCTCGCGATAGCAATGGCTATCGCTGCGGTTCGCGCCTAGCCAGGAACACAAATTCATCGCTTCCATTGCGTTTCGCCAATTACGAAACAGACCACTACGGCAAAACCTGCTCGCCGGCGTAGAGTTGTTCGACGGTTTCGCGCTGGCGAATGACGTGCACCGTCTCGCCATCGACCATCAGTTCGACGGCGCGCGGCCGCGTGTTGTAGTTCGAGGCCATCGCCATGCCGTAGGCACCGGCCGACATCACGGCGAGCAGGTCGCCGGCTTCGATGGCGAGCGGCCGGGCCAGGCCGAGGAAGTCGCCGGATTCGCAGACCGGGCCGACCACATCGTAATCGCGCGTCGCACCGGTGCGCGGCACGACCGGCAGGATGTCGTGCCAGGCTTCGTACAGCGCCGGGCGCATCAGGTCGTTCATGGCGGCATCGATGATCGCGAAATTCTTGCCTTCGCCGGGCTTCAGGAACTCGACGCGGGTCAGCAGCAGGCCGGCATTGCCGACCAGGCGGCGGCCCGGTTCGAGCACGACCTTGAGGCCGCGCCCGGCCAGCTTGTCGAGCAGCGGCGTCAGGTAGGAAGCGACGGTCGGCTGGACCTGGTCGTCCTTGTACTTGATGCCAAGGCCGCCGCCGAGATCGAGGTGATGCACGTTGATGCCTTCGGCGGTCAACTGGTCGATCAGGGCCAAAACGCGGTCGAGCGCTTCGACGAAGGGCGCTGGGTCGAGCAGTTGCGAGCCGATATGGCAGTCGATGCCGGCGACTTCGATGTTCGGCAGCGCAGCGGCGCGGCGGTAGAGCGCCAGCGCATCGTCGTAGGCAACGCCGAATTTGGCTTCCTTGAGACCGGTCGAGATATACGGATGGGTCTTCGGATCGACATTCGGATTGACGCGCAGGCTGACCGGCGCCTTCTTGCCGCACTGGCCGGCAACCGCGTTGAGGCGCTCCAGTTCGGGGGCGGATTCGATGTTGAAGCAGAAAATGCCGACGTCGAGCGCCAACTGCATTTCGGCAGCCGTCTTGCCGACGCCGGAGAACACGACCTTTTGCGGATCGGCGCCGGCGGCCAGCACGCGCTGCAGTTCGCCGCCGGAGACGATGTCGAAACCAGCGCCGAGGCGGGCAAACAGGTTGAGGATGGCGAGATTCGAGTTGGCCTTGACGGCATAGCAGACCAGCGCGCCAGCACCGGCCGGATGAGCGGTCAGGACGTCGAGAAATTCGCGCAGCGAGCCTTCGAGGGCGGCGCGCGAATAGACATAGGCCGGCGTGCCGAATTGTTCGGCGAGGGCGGGCAGGGCGACGGATTCGGCGTGCAGGACGCCGTTCTTCAGGCTAAAGGAGCTCATTGGGGATTCGCGGTGTTGGTTTTGGTGGCCGTGCTAACATTCGGCGCAATCGTTGCCGGCTGACTGGCAGCGGGTTTGGCGTTGCCGAGCAAGGGTTCCGGCGTCGGTCTGTCCGGCATCCGGAGCGGGGCTTTCGTGCCACAGGCTGCAAGGCACAAGGTCAGCAAAACGGTGACAACTCTGGACATTGGTGACGAACCGGTCAGCAAAGAGCGGGATGGTAGCATACGATGGAAGACAAGGAATTTAACGCGCTGGCCGACCTTGCGTTGACCGCGATAGATGCAGCACTTGAGGCGAGCGGTGCAGATGTCGATTGTGAACTTGCAGCCGGCGGCGTGCTGGAAATCGAGTTTGCCGATGGCAGCAAGATCATCGTCAATCGGCATGGTGTGGCGAAGGAAATCTGGGTCGCGGCCCGTGCCGGCGGTTTCCATTTTCGTTGGGATGGCGCCGTCTGGCGCGATACGCGCGATGGCACCGAACTGATGGAAAAGTTGTCTGCTCTCGCCAGTCAGCAAGCCGGCGAGAGTATTCGTTTCAACTGATCAGTCGCTCGGCGGCTTGTCGAGCTCCGGCTTCGGCAACGGGGTTGCCTCGGCTTCTTCGGCCGGGCGTTCCTTGGCTGCATTTTCAGCGTAGATGTAACTGCGCTCGCGTCCTTCGCCGTAGCTGATGATGCCTTCCGGCGCCTGCGGAGTCTGGATGGGAACATCCTTGAGCGCCCGGTTCATGTAGCCGATCCAGATCGGAAGCGCAGCGGCACCGCCGGTTTCCTTGTCGCCCAGTTTTTTCGGCTGGTCGAAGCCTATCCAGGCGCAGCCGGCAGCCGTCATCTGATAGCCGCAGAACCAGGCGTCAATGTATTCATTGGTGGTGCCGGTCTTGCCGGCGAGATCCTGCCGTTTCAACGCAACGGATGCGCGGGCGGCGGTGCCGTAGATGGTGACGTCACGCAGCATGGCATCCATCATGAAGGCATTGCGCGGGTCAATGGCGCGGATGGATTCGTCGCCGGCTTCAACTTCGGCTGAGCGGGCGAGTACCTGGTTTCTTTCGTCGCGAATCTCGCGCACGACAAAGGGATTGATCTTGAAGCCGCCGTTGGCAAACACCGAGTAGGCCGTCACCATCTGCCATGGCGTTACCGAACCGGCTCCCAGGGCCATGGTCAGATAGGGCGGATGCTTCTCCGGGTCAAAGCCGAAACGTCCGGCGTAGTCCTGGGCGTAGTGCGTACCGATCGACTGCAGAATGCGGATCGAGACCATGTTTTTCGACTTGGCCAGCGCCGTGCGCATTTTCATCGGCCCTTCGTATTTGCCATCGTAGTTGTGCGGTTCCCAGGCTTGTGCGCCGGTCTGGCTGGCCGGAATGACGATCGGCTCGTCGGCGATCACGCTGTTCGGGCTGAACCCCTTTTCCAGCGAGGCCGAATAGATGAAGGGCTTGAAGCTGGAACCCGGCTGGCGCCACGCCTGTGTGACGTGATTGAACTTGTTGCGATTGAAATCGAAGCCGCCGACCAGGGCGCGAATGGCCCCATCCCTCGGGTCGACCGCCACGAATGCCGATTCGACCTCCGGCAACTGGGCGATTTGCCAGCTGCCCTTGTCGTCCTTCTGCACACGGATAATGGCGCCACGTTTGATGCGCTTGTTGGGCGGCGCCTTGTCATCCAGCATTTTGGCCGCGAATTTCATCGCATCGCCGGTCAGGGTGATGCTTTCTCCCCCCTTGCGATAAACGCGAATCTGTTTGGCGTCGGCAGCGAGGACCAGCGCCGGGATCAGGTCGCCGGCATCGGCGATGTCCTGCAGGGCTTCGTCAATCGCTTCATCCTGATCGGACTTCATGTCCTGCATGTCGAGATAGGATTCTGCCCCGCGGTAACCATGGCGCCGGTCGTAATCCATGACGCCTTTGCGCAGGCTGGTGTATGCCGCTTCCTGTTCGGCCTTGATCAGGGTGGTGTAGATGCGCATGCCGCGCGAGTAGACATCTTCGGGGAAACGTTCGGCGGCGATCTGGCGTGCCATTTCGGCAGCAAATTCGGCGTGGACCGCATAATCACCGAGTTCCCGTTTGACGATCAGGGGTTCCTTCAGTGCGCTGTCCTGCTGTGCATCGGTGATGAATCCCAGTTCGTGCATCCGGCGCAGGACGTATTGCTGGCGCAGTCTGGCGCGTTTGGGATTGACGATCGGGTTATAGGCGGAAGGGGCTTTCGGCAGGCCAGCCAGCATCGCGGCTTCGGCAATCGAAATGTCTTTCAGGGGCTTGCCGAAATAGATTTGCGCAGCAGCAGCAAACCCATAGGCGCGTTGGCCCAGGAATATCTGGTTGATGTAAAGCTCGAAAATCTGGTCCTTGGATAGATTGTTCTCGATCTTGAAGGAGAGCAGCGCCTCGTAAAGCTTGCGGGTATAGGTTTTTTCGCCGGTCAGGAAAAAGTTTCGGGCAACCTGCTGGGTGATCGTCGAGGCGCCTTGTCGTTTGCCTCCGCCCAGCAGGTTGGTACCCGCTGCGCGCAAAATTCCCAGGTAGTCGATTCCGCCATGCTTGTAGAAGCGATCGTCTTCTGCCGCGAGGATCGCCTGCTTCATGACATCCGGGACGTCGTGTATATTGACCACGGCCCGTCGTTCTTCACCAAATTCGCCGATCAGGAAACCATCCGCTGTGAATATACGCAACGGAATTTTCGGACGATAGTCGGTAAGGACTTCCAGTGACGGGAGATTGGGGTAGGCAAGCACCAATATGATCAGTCCGATGGCAATTCCCATGGCAATCAAACCGGCAATTATGAGAAACGGATAGAGGAAGATGCGGATCGGCAGGGGCAAGGAAGGCAAGGCGGTATTCGCTCGGGTTTGAGTTGTTTCGATTATACGCTGTCGCCAGATGCCTCTGCGAAAGTGCTTTACATGCCGGGGGCTTGTTGCTAGGATTTCAAGTGGATTATTGGTTGTTTAGCTAACTTCGCATTCTGTAAGGACTTTTTGGGGGTCTGGTGCGCTTCGATATCTCTGCTTTATTAAATCCCAAGGCGCGTTCCTTGCTCGGACTGGACATCAGTTCGTCCGCTGTCAAGATGGTCGAATTGACCGCCAATGGGAAGGATGGCTACCGTGTCGAGCGCTACACCATAGAGGTGTTGCCGAAGGATGCGGTGTCCGATGGCAATATTGCCAATCTGGATGGTGTAGTCGATTGCGTAAAGCGCGCCTGGAAGCGTTTGGGGACTTCCACGCGTAATGTGGCGATGGCTTTGCCCGGATCGGCTGTCATCACCAAGAAAATTATCGTTCCGGCGGGCTTGCGGGATGAGGAACTCGAGGTTCAGGTCGAGTCTGAGGCCAATCAATACATTCCTTTTTCGATTGAAGAAGTCAATCTCGATTATCAGGTTTTGGGCCCCGCGCCTTCCGTGCCTGATGAGATCGAGGTGCTGATCGCTGCGTCAAAAAAAGAGCGCGTTGAAGATCGCGTTGCGGTCGCTGATGCGGCTGGCTTGAAGGCAGTGGTTGTCGATGTCGAGTCGCTTGCCTCATTGGCTGCTTTCGAATTGATTGAGCGTCAGCTGCCTGACGGCGGCAAGAATCAGATTATTGCCTTGATCGATGCGGGGGCGCATGTCATGAATCTGACCGTCTTGCGCAACGGGCAGCAGGTCTATGCACGCGAACAGGCTTTCGGTGGTGGTCAGCTGACCCAGGATATTGCTCGGCATTACGGCATGAACTACGAGGATGCCGAGGCTGCGAAGCGCAGCAGCAATTTGCCCGAAGGCTACGAGGCAGAGTTGTTGAACCCGTTTATGGAGAATCTGGCCCTTGAGGTGTCGCGAGCGCTCCAGTTTTTCTTTACCTCTACTCAGTACAATCAGGTAGATCATCTGATTCTGGCTGGCGGCTGTGCTGTTATCCCCGGAATTGACGAAGTCGTGGCAACGCGCACGCAGGTGAATACACTGATTGCCAATCCTTTTGCCAACATGGTGCTTTCCGACCGTGTGCGGGCGAAGAGCCTGCTGGCTGATGCCTCTTCATTGATGGTGGCATGCGGTCTGGCTCTGCGGAGGTTTGATCCATCATGATTCGCATTAACCTCCTGCCTCATCGTGAAGAGGCCAAAAAGGAAAGGCGGCAGCAGTTCTTTGTGCTTTCAGGACTGGTTGCCGTGCTTGGGGTGCTTATTGTTTTTGCCGTTTATACGTCAATCGCGGGTTATATCGGCGCGCAGGAAGGTGCCAACGATTTTCTGAAAAAGGAAATTGCTGTTCTTGACAAGCAACTGGATCAGATCAAGCGCTTGAAGGAGCAGACGCAGGCCCTTCTTGCGCGTAAGCAAGTGATTGAGGATCTGCAGCGGGATCGGGGTGAAACCGTTTATTTGTTGAGCGAAATGGTCAAGCAGGTGCCGGAAGGAATTTACTTGAAGTCCTTGAAGCAGGATGGTCTTAGCGTAAATATCACAGGGTATGCCCAGTCGAACGCCCGGGTTTCCGCATTGATGCGAAATTTGGAGGCTTCACCCTGGCTGGAATCTCCGCAGCTGGTTGAGGTCAAGGCCATTGTTCTCAATGGCCGCCGCAGCAACGAGTTTGCAATGAATGTGGTCTTGACGCGAGTCAAAGCGGATGACGGGAAGGTGAATAAATGAGCACCAAATCCGTAAGTCTTCCCAATATTGATTTTCAGGCGATTGCTGATGACTTTCGCTACATGAATCCGAATGATCCGGGGGCTTGGCCTCTGGTTCCGAAAATTACGGTTCTTGTCGGCATGTTGCTGCTTCTGCTGCTCGGCGGTTGGTGGTTTTTCTGGAGTGATCAGCTGGCTGAACTGGAAGCCAAGCAGCATGAGGAAGAGTCGCTGCGCCAGCAGTATCTGGAAAAAAAGCGGCAGGCGATCAATCTCGATTTGTATACTCAGCAACTGGCCGAAATCGACCGGTCGTTTGGTGCCTTGCTCAAGCAATTGCCCGACAAATCTGAAGTTGAAGCACTGCTGATTGAAGTCAATCAGGCCGGGTTGGGGAGGGGGCTGCAGTTCGAGCTTTTCCGTCCGGGTGCTGAAGTCGTCAAGGATTTCTATGCTGAGTTGCCGATTTCGGTAAAGATCAACGGCTCATACCATGACTTGGGCGCCTTCGCTGCTGACATTGCCAAGCTGCCGCGCATCGTCACCCTGAACAATATTTCCATTGCTCCTATCAAGGATGGGGGGGGATTGACGCTGGACGCAACCACCAAGACCTTCCGCTATCTGGATGAAGAGGAAATTGCCAGACAGAAGAAACCTGCTAAAGGAGCTGCGAAGTGAAACGACTGTTTCTCATCGCCATGTGTGGAGCCTTGGCGGCTTGCTCGGGTGGCGACCACGAAGACCTGAAGCAATGGATGGAAGAGAGTGCCAAGGATATGCGGGGGAATATTCCGAAATTGCCTGAAGTGCTTCCCTATCAGCCTGTCCCCTACGATGTTGAGGCGCTGCTGGATCCGTTCAAGCCGGGCAAGATCGAGCCTGAATCAAAGTCCCGCCAGGGGGGGGGCAAGGGAGGTGCATTCCAGCCTGACTTCGAAGCCAGGGAGTTGCGTAACAGCCTGCTTGAAAAGTATCCCGTCGAGTCACTGAAAATGATTGGCTATATGAATGTCAACAAGCAGCCGCTTGCGGTCATCCAGGTTGAGGACAAGGTAAAGCAGGTCAAGGTGGGGGATTACATCGGCCTGGATTTCGGGATGGTTACGAAAATTACCGACAAGGACGTCGAGTTGCGTGAGTTGATTCAGGATTCTGCCGGAGACTGGAGCGAGCGAAAGAGTTCGTTGTTCCTGCAGAGCAAGGAGGGAAGCAAAAAATGAAATTGGTTAACTATGTCTCGGTTGCCGTCGCAGCGACCTGCCTTGCCTTTTTTTCGTCCGTCCAGGCGCAGACGGCAGAAAACTCGATTGATGCCATCAATGTGGCCCAGCAGGGCACGGAGATTGCTGTAAAAATTGATTTGAAAGATGCGTTGAGTTTGCCTCCGGCAGGATTCAGTGTTGCCAATCCAGCCAAGGTTGCATTTGACTTTCCTGGAACGGTCAATGGCTTGGGTAAGACCACGCAGGTCGTCAATACAGGTGATTTGCACAGTTTGAATGTGGTTCAGGCCGGAGGACGGACCCGGCTAGTTTTGAATCTTGTTCGAGCAATGAACTACAGCACGCGCTTGGATGGAAAGTCGTTGTATGTTGTCCTGGCTCCTATTGCGCGTCTTGGCGGTTCTGCTGCCGAGAAGGTGACTCGTTTTGCCGAGGAAAGTGTTGTTGGCCAAAAACATGCTGTACGTGATGTGGTATTTCGGCGTGGCAAGGATGGAGAAGGCCGGATCGTTGTCGATCTGAGTGATGCCGGGACTGGCATTGACATCCGTCAGCAGGGTTCCAATCTGATTGTTGATTTTGTCAAGACCAGCGTTCCTGATCACCTGCGTCGCAAGCTGGATGTCAATGATTTCGCGACGCCGGTCAGTTCGGTTGAAACGAAGGCCATTGGTGACAATGTTCGCATGACCATTTCTCCCAAGGGGCTGTGGGAGCACAATGCCTACCAGAGCGATAGTCAGTTCATCGTTGAAGTCAAAAAGATCATAGAAGATCCCAATAAATTGGTTCAAAGTAGCAAAGTTGGCTATCAGGGGCCGCGGGTAAGCATAAATTATCAGAATGGTGATGTAAGAGCGTTGTTGCGTCTGATGGCAGAAGAGTTGAATTTGAATGCTGTCATTAGCGAGACAGTCACTGGCACAACGACCTTGGTTCTTAAGGATGTTCCTGCTGATCAGGTGATTGACATCATCTTTCAGCAAAAGGGTTTGGATATGCGCAAGAAGGGAAACATTATCCTGATTGCGCCGCGTGACGAGATATCGACTCGCGAGAAACTGGAGTTTGAGTCCAAACAGCAGATTGGAGACCTCGAGCCACTTCAGTCAGAACAATTTATTCTCAGTTACCAGAAAGCTGTAAACGTCGCCAAATTATTGGCAGGTTTGTCTCCCTTGCCAGGGGTGCCAGTCAATACCGGAACGAATAACAACACTGCGCTAAAAATGCTTAGCAAGCGCGGTTCGGTAATTGCCGATGATCAGTCGAATATCGTATTTGTGAATGATGTTCCTTCGAAACTTGACGAAATCCGTAATTTTATTAAGGCAATTGACACCGGGGCGAGGCAGGTTCTGATTGAAGCGCGCGTCGTGGAAGCAACTGATGATTTCAACAAACAGTTGGGGGCTAAACTCAATTTCATCAACTCAAAGTCTATAAATTTGGGAGGTGGGGTGAATATGGTGGGGGGGAGTTATGCTCCTGGTACCAGTACTTCTTCGACAAAAGATGGTGTTACAACGACAACCAGTACCCCAGCAAGTCTGACGCAAAGCTCGAATATCGGGGTGAACCTGCCATCCTATTCTTCCAAAGGGGGGACGGTGGCGCTGTCGTTGTTCAACTCGGCTTTGAGTCGTATTCTTAACTTGGAAATTGCGGCTCTTGAGGCTGACGGTATAGGCAAGATTATTTCCAGTCCGCGCGTCATCACAGCGAACAATGTAAAAGCGAAAATCGAGGATGGTACGGAAATCCCTTATGTCACGACCACAAATAGTGGAGGCGTAGTGACTCAGACGGTTAGCTTCAAGCCGGCAAAGCTTTCTCTGGAAGCAACTCCGCAGATCACGCCGGAAGGCACTGTGAAGATGGCGTTGTTGATCAAAAAGGAAGATCCAGACTGGACGAATGCGGTATTGGGTAACCCGCCAATTAAAAGCTCAATTGTTGAAACCAATGTTGTAGTGGACAATGGTGGCACGGTTGTGGTTGGTGGTGTCTATATTACGAATAACCAATCCACTGTTGAGAAGGTTCCGTTGCTTGGTGATATTCCTTACCTTGGCGCACTATTCCGTTACAAGTCTGATGTGGGAAAGCGCCGCGAGCTACTGATTTTCATTACGCCACGAGTCATTTCTGACAAGGTTCGTTTCGATTGAGTGGATGAGTCCAAAAAAAGCCGGCTATGCCGGCTTTTTTTTCGGCTTCGACTCGGCTTCGGATAAAATTGGCGGGTGAATAATCGTACGAATATCTATCTGGTCGGCTTGATGGGGGCTGGCAAGACGACTGTTGGGCGTCAGTTGGCGCGACGACTCGGGCGGGTCTTTTATGACTCGGATCATGAGATAGTCGAGCGAACGGGGGTGCCCATTCCCACCATTTTCGAGATCGAGGGCGAGGATGGCTTTCGCCGCAGAGAAGCTCAGACCATTGCCGAGCTCTCGATCAACGACAATATTGTCCTGGCAACGGGGGGCGGGGTTGTTTTGAACCCTGAAAACCGTCGCCGGTTGCATGAGACGGGTTGGGTGGTCTATCTGAATGTCCCGCCGGTCATGCTCTTCGAGAGAACGCGGCATGACCGGAATCGTCCTTTGCTGCGAGTCCCGGATCCTCTGGCTCGGCTGGAGGAGTTGCACGCCTTGCGTGATCCGCTCTATCGGGAGACTGCGCATCTGGTGGTGGACGGTTCGCATCTGATCGCGTCCGGTATCGTGCAGCACCTGTTGAGGGAGTTTGGCCTTTTATGCAAAAAATGATGCAGACCTTGCAGGTGGCGCTGGGTGAGCGGTCTTACCCGATTCATATCGGTAGCGGTGTACTGTCGAATCACGAGTTTTTTTTGCCCCATATCCGGCAGAAAAAGGTGGTTGTGGTCAGCAATACGACGGTGGCGCCTCTGTATCTTGACCTCTTGCGGTCGACGCTTGAAAAAGCAGGGATTTCAGTTCTCCCGGTGATCTTGCCGGATGGCGAAAAATACAAGACCTGGGAAACGCTGAATCTGATCTTTGATGCCTTGCTGGGCAATCATTGCGAGCGGAGCACGACATTGATCGCCCTTGGTGGGGGGGTTATCGGTGATATGGGGGGCTTTGCTGCCGCCTGCTATCAGCGTGGCATGCCCTTTATCCAGGTCCCGACGACACTGCTTTCCCTGGTCGACTCTTCTGTCGGAGGAAAAACCGCGATCAATCATCCGCTAGGCAAGAACATGATTGGTGCGTTTTATCAGCCCAAATTGGTGATGGCTGATATCTCGACGCTGGCCACCTTGCCTGAGCGTGAATTGAAGGCAGGCTTAGCCGAGGTGATCAAGTACGGTTTGATTCGTGATCCGGAATTTTTTGTCTGGCTGGAAAACAATCTGGACAAGCTTCTCGGGCGCGATGAAGAGGCGTTGATATACGCCGTGCATCGCTCCTGTGCCAACAAGGCAGAAGTGGTTGCGGCCGACGAGCGGGAAACCGGCGAACGGGCCTTGCTTAATCTGGGTCATACGTTTGGCCATGCCATCGAGACTGGCCTGGGTTACGGCGAGTGGCTGCATGGTGAAGCAGTGGCTGCCGGCACATTAATTGCTGCAGAACTCTCCTGCAATCTGGGGTGGTTGTCGCGGGAGGCGTTGCTGAGAGTCGAGGCGATCTTTGTTCAGGTCGGTTTGCCAGTACGGGGAGCGCCTCTTGGTGCGGCGCGGTATCTTGAATTGATGCGGCATGACAAGAAGGTGCAAGATGGAAAAATGCGTCTGGTGCTGCTCCGGGATATCGGCAAGGCGGTTGTCTCCGACGAGGCAAGCGAAGCGCAGATGGCGGAAGCGATAGACGCCAGATGCACCTGAGTAGTGATGGCCTGGCTGTTTTGGGCCGTATTGGTGCGTTGCAGCATCTTGAATTGACAGGGGTTTACCAGTATATTTGATGGTTGCCTCTAATTTTCGTACAGGCCGACGCAAGAAATAATGCTGCGCGGCTTTTTTCATCATTGGTCTTTGTTCACCGGCCAAGTTATTTAAGGAATGCGTGTGATGGAACCGGCAGTACCTGAGCAGCAGGGTTTGTACGACCCCGCGAACGAGCACGATGCTTGTGGTGTGGGCTTTGTAGCCCATTTTAAGGGCCAGAAAAGTCATAGCATTGTCGAGCAAGGTTTGTTGATCCTGAAGAATCTGGATCACCGCGGCGCCGTGGGTGCCGACCCGTTGCAGGGTGACGGTGCCGGTATTCTGATCCAGATTCCCGACCAGTTTTATCGCGAAGAGATGGCCAAGCAGGGCGTGAACCTGCCGCCGCTTGGCGAATACGGTGTCGGCATGGTTTTCCTGCCGCAGGAGGCTGCTTCGCGCCATGCCTGTGTCGAGGAAATCGAACGTTCAGTCAAGGCCGAAGGCCAGGTCGTACTGGGCTGGCGCGATGTGCCGGTCAATGCCGAAATGCCGATGTCGCCGACAGTGCGCGCCAAGGAACCGGTGATCCGCCAGATCTTCGTCGGTCGCGGTCCGGACGTTTTCGTGACCGATGCCCTCGAGCGCAAGCTGTACATCATCCGCCGTCGCGCTGCGAATGCCATCAAGTCGCTGAAGCTGAAGCATGGTCAGGAGTTCTATGTGCCGTCCTTCTCGGCGCGCACCGTGAACTACAAGGGCCTGTTGCTGGCCGATCAGGTTGGTGTGTATTACCTCGATCTTCAGGACAAGCGCACGACTTCCGCCCTGGCATTGGTGCACCAGCGTTTCTCGACCAACACCTTCCCGACCTGGGATCTGGCACACCCGTTCCGCTACATCGCCCACAACGGCGAAATCAACACGGTGCGCGGCAACGTTAACTGGTTCAAGGCGCGTGAACAGGCGATTTCTTCGCCGATTCTCGGCGAAGACCTGAAGAAGGTATGGCCGCTGCATTATCCGGGTCAGTCTGACTCTGCATCCTTCGACAATGCGCTCGAGCTGCTCGTCATGGGTGGTGGTTACTCGCTGGCCCAGGCCGTGATGCTGATGATCCCGGAAGCCTGGGAAAAGCACACGACGATGGACGAAAATCGTCGCGCCTTCTACGAATACCATGCTGCCATGATGGAGCCGTGGGACGGCCCTGCCGCCGTGGCCTTCACTGATGGTCGCCAGATCGGCGCGACGCTCGATCGTAACGGTCTGCGTCCGGCCCGTTATCTGGTCACCGATGATGACCTCGTGGTCATGGCTTCCGAGTCCGGCGTGCTGCCAATCCCGGAAAAGAAGATCGTCAAGAAGTGGCGCCTGCAGCCGGGCAAGATGTTCCTGATCGATATGGAACAAGGCCGCATCATCGACGACAAGGAACTCAAGGATTCGCTGGCCAAAGCCAAGCCTTACCGCGAATGGATCGAAAAGATCCGCATCAAGCTCGACGAAATTCCGGCACCGGCCGAAACCTGCGACGAAGCCACGGCTTCCCTGCTCGATCGCCAGCAAGCCTTCGGCTACACCCAGGAAGACATCAAGGTCATCCTGGAGCCGATGGTCCAGACCGGTGAAGAGGCCAGCGGCTCGATGGGCACCGATTCGGCATTGCCGGTTCTGTCTGCCAAGAACAAGACGCTTTACACCTACTTCAAGCAACTGTTCGCGCAGGTGACCAATCCGCCGATCGACCCGATCCGCGAAGAATTGGTTATGTCGCTGGTGTCCTTCGTTGGTCCGAAGCCGAACCTGCTGAATACCGCCGACATCAATCCGCCGATCCGTCTCGAAGTCTCGCAACCGGTACTGACCAAGGGCGACATCGAGAAGCTGCGTCACATCGGCAAATACACCTCGGACAAGTTCAAGTCCTTCGAACTGGATATCTGTTATCCGGTGGGCTGGGGCAAGGCCGGTGTCGAGGCTCGTCTCGCCTCCCTGGCAGCCGATGCCGAAGATGCCGTGCGCTCCGGTGCCAACATCCTGATCGTCTCCGACCGCAAGCTCGATGCCGATCACGTCGCCATCCCGGCACTGTTGGCAACCTCGGCAATTCACCAGCACCTCGTCAAGAAGGGCATGCGCACCAGCACCGGTCTCGTCGTTGAAACCGGTTCGGCACGCGAGGTCCATCACTTCGCGCTGCTTGGTGGCTATGGTGCCGAAGCGGTCCACCCCTACCTGGCGCTCGAAACCATCGAAGGCTTTGCCAAGGGTGATGCCGAGAAGGCCGAGAAGTACGTCAAGAATTTCGTCAAGGCGATCGGCAAGGGCCTCAACAAGGTCATGTCCAAGATGGGCATCTCGACCTACATGTCCTACACCGGTGCGCAGATTTTCGAAGCGATCGGCCTGCAGAAGGACTTCATCGAGAAGTACTTCACCGGCACGCCGTCCAACGTCGAAGGTATCGGCCTGTTCGAAGTGGCGGAAGAAGCCATTCGCCTGCATACCGAAGCTTTCTCGGCCGACCCGGTGCTCTCGAGCATGCTCGATGCCGGCGGTGAGTACGCTTACCGCACGCGCGGCGAAGAGCACATGTGGACGCCGGATTCGATCGCCAAGCTGCAACACTCGACCCGCTCCGGCAAGTACGAGACCTACAAGGAATACGCCAAGCTGATCAACGATCAGACCAAGCGTCACCTGACCCTGCGCGGCCTGTTCGAATTCAAGCCGCAAGGCGCGCCGGTGCCGCTGGAAGAAGTCGAATCCGCCAAGGAAATCGTCAAGCGCTTTGCCACTGGCGCCATGTCGCTCGGCTCTATCTCGACCGAAGCCCACACCACGCTCGCCCTGGCGATGAACCGCATCGGCGGCAAGTCGAATACCGGCGAAGGTGGCGAGGATGCCAAGCGTTTCGCTCCGGTCAAGGCCGGCACGATGCTCTCCGACATCATCGGCAAGAGCCGCATCGAGCGCGACATCGAGATGAAGGAAGGCGATTCGCTGCGTTCCGCTATCAAACAGGTCGCTTCCGGCCGCTTCGGTGTGACCGCCGAATACCTGGTCAATGCCGACCAGATCCAGATCAAGATGGCACAAGGCGCCAAGCCGGGTGAAGGCGGCCAGTTGCCGGGTCACAAGGTGTCCGAGTACATCGGCTTCCTGCGTCACTCGGTGCCGGGCGTCGGCCTGATTTCGCCGCCGCCGCACCACGACATCTACTCGATCGAAGACCTGGCACAACTGATTCACGATCTGAAGAACGCCAATTCGCGTGCTTCGATCTCGGTCAAGCTGGTTTCCGAAGTAGGTGTCGGCACGGTTGCTGCCGGTGTCTCCAAGGCCAAGGCCGATCACCTGGTGATCGCCGGCTTTGACGGCGGTACGGGTGCTTCGCCGCAGTCGTCGATCAAGCATGCCGGTACGCCGTGGGAACTCGGCCTGTCCGAAACCCAGCAGACCCTGGTTCTGAACCGCCTGCGTTCGCGTATCCGCGTCCAGGTCGACGGTCAGATCAAGACCGGTCGCGACGTCGTCATCGGCGCGCTGCTCGGTGCGGACGAATTCGGTTTCGCCACGGCGCCGCTGGTTGTCGAGGGTTGCATCATGATGCGCAAGTGTCACCTCAACACCTGTCCGGTCGGCGTTGCGACGCAGGATCCGGAGCTGCGCAAGCGCTTTACCGGCCAGCCGGAACACGTCGTCAATTACTTCTTCTTCGTTGCCGAGGAAGTTCGTGAAATCATGGCCGAGCTGGGCATTCGCAAGTTCGACGACCTGGTTGGTCGCGCTGACCTGCTTGATACCCGTCCGGGCATCGAACACTGGAAGGCCAAGGGTCTCGACTTCTCGAAGATCTTCTATCAGCCGAACGTTCCGGCCAGCGAGCCGCGTCGTCATACCGAGACGCAGGATCACGGCCTGGCCAAGGCGCTCGACCACAAGCTGATCGAGCAGGCCAAGCCGGCGCTGGAAAAGGGCCAGAAGGTCCAGATCGAAACCTCGATCATCAACGTCAACCGCACCTGCGGCACCATGCTCTCGGGCGAAGTCGCACGTCGCTACGGCAACGACGGTCTGCCGGACGACACCATCCACGTCAATCTGACCGGTACTGCCGGCCAGGCCTTCGGCGCCTTCCTGGCCAAGGGCGTGACGCTGGAACTGTCCGGCGAAGGTAATGACTACGTCGGCAAGGGTCTCTCCGGTGGTCGTCTGATCATCAAGCCGAGCCCGGATTTCCGTGGCAATACGCAGGAAAACATCATCGTCGGCAACACCGTGATGTACGGTGCGACGACCGGTGAAGCCTTCTTCGCGGGGGTTGGCGGCGAGCGCTTTGCCGTCCGCAACTCTGGTGGCACGGCGGTTGTCGAAGGTGTTGGCGACCACGGGTGTGAATACATGACTGGCGGTACCGTGGTGGTTCTCGGCATGACCGGGCGCAACTTCGCTGCCGGCATGTCGGGCGGTATCGCCTACGTGCTGGACGAAGATGGCAGCTTCAAGCAGCGTGCCAACCTGGCCCAGGTCGCCCTGGAAAAGGTTCTGCCGGCCAGCCGTCTGGCTGCTGGCGAGCCGCTGCATCAGGGTGTCGCCGACGAAGTCCAGCTCAAGGAGCTGATCACGCGTCACGCCGAATATACCGGCAGCGCCACCGCCAAGGCTCTTCTGGCTGACTGGGAAGTCAGCCGCGAGAAGTTCGTCAAAGTTTATCCGCATGAGTACAAGCGGGCGCTCACCGAGCAGGCCGCTGCACAGAAGGAGGCCGCATAATGGGCAAGCCGACTGGCTTTATGGAATTCGAGCGTCTGTCCGAGGGTTACGATCCGGTTGAACAGCGCCTGAAGCACTACAAGGAATTCGTTCATACCCTGAACGATGACGATGCCAAGACTCAGGGTGCCCGTTGCATGGACTGCGGCATCCCGTTCTGCAACAACGGCTGCCCGGTGAACAACATCATTCCCGACTGGAATGATCTGGTTTATCGCGGCAACTGGAAGCAGGCCCTGGACGTGCTGCATTCCACCAACAATTTCCCGGATTTCACCGGCCGCATCTGTCCGGCGCCCTGCGAAGCCGCCTGTACCCTGGGCATCAACGCCGCGCCGGTGGGCATCAAGTCGATCGAGCATTTCATCATCGACAAGGGCTGGGAAATGGGTTGGGTCGTGCCGCAACCGCCGAAAGCGAAGACTGGCAAGAAGATTGCCATCGTTGGTTCCGGTCCGGCCGGTCTGGCTGCTGCCCAGCAACTGGCGCGCGTCGGTCACGATGTGACGGTGTTCGAGAAGAGTGATCGTATCGGCGGTCTGCTCGGCTACGGCATTCCCGACTTCAAGCTGGAAAAGACGGTGATCGATCGCCGTGTCGCCCAGATGGAAGCCGAAGGCGTGACCTTCAAGACCAAGGTGGTGGTTGGCAACAAGGACGTACCGGCGGGCATCAACAATGATGCCAGCGCTTTTGTCTCTGCCGATCAGCTGACCAAGGAATTTGACGCGGTGATCCTCGCCGCCGGTTCCGAAGTGCCGCGCGACCTGCCGGTGCCGGGGCGCGAGTTGAAGGGCATCTACGCCGCGCTTGAGTTCCTGATTCCGCAGAACAAGGAAGTCCAGCAGGGCAAGGCCAATCCGATCAACGTCAAGGGCAAGCACGTCATCGTCATCGGTGGCGGCGATACCGGCTCCGACTGCGTTGGCACCTCGAACCGCCACGGTGCTGCCTCGGTGACCCAGTTCGAACTCATGCCGATGCCGCCGGAACAGGAAAACAAGGCGCTGACCTGGCCGTACTGGCCGTACAAGCTGCGCACGTCTTCCTCGCATGACGAAGGCTGCACCCGCGACTTCGCCGTTGCCACCAAGGGCTTCGTCGATGACGGCAAGGGTAACGTCAAGGCCCTGAAGGCCGTGCGTCTGGACTGGAAGGACGGCAAGATGAGCGAAGTCGCCGGTTCGGAATTCGAACTGCCGTGTGACAACGCCTTCCTGGCGATGGGCTTTACCAACCCGGTCGGTGGCCTGCTCGAAGCTTTTGGTGTCGAGAAGGACAACCGCGGCAATGCCAAGGCAACGACTGATGGTGCCGGTTGCTACGCTACCAACGTCGGCAAGGTTTTTGCCGCCGGTGACGTGCGCCGCGGTCAGTCGCTGGTGGTCTGGGCGATCCGCGAAGGTCGTCAGGCTGCACGTGAAGTCGATGCATTCCTGATGGGTGGCACGACGCTGCCGCGTTAATTCGTACTTGTTCGAAAAAAAGGCCCTGCCGACGATAGTCCGCAGGGCCTTTGTTTTTTCCACCAAGCGTCGGATCGTGGGAAAATAAACAGTATTACAGGGGGAAACAATATGTCGGCAGAACTGCAAACCGCTTTTCAGGTCACTACACCAACCGGTGCGCTCGATGGGCACATGCTGCTCATCCTGCTGATCATGGTTTGTGCCGGTGTGCTTGGCGGCGCGGCCAATTATTTTCTCGCCGATCGGCAGGCCTCGCCCTCCCGGCACGACTGGATCAAATATCCGGTTTTGGGCATCGTGGCGGCGTTGACCGTACCGCTCTTCCTGAACATGATTGCCAGCACCCTGCTCGAAGGGGCACGTACCAAGCCGGTGGATTTCTTCACCTTTGCCGGCTTTTGCCTGATTTATGTGATCGCATCCCGTCGTTTGCTCGAAAACGTCGCGCAGCGCCTGATGGGGCAGCTTGATTCAGTCAAGCGTGAAGTCGGGCACCTGAAACAGCAGAAGCAAGCGGAGCAAATGGTTCTGAGCAGTCGCGAAGAGACTCCGGTCGCCAACGACCAGCGTCCGGAACCGCGGGAAGTGCTTTCCTATAATGACGTTGAAATCCTGCGCGCCCTGGCTGAAGAAAGCTTTGTTTACGGCAATCTGGCCGCCCTCTGCGACCGTACCGGTCTGGCACGCGATTTCATCAGCCAGCGTCTGACGGTAATGAAAACCATGGGCGTCATCGAAACCCGCATCAATGACAAGAATGTCCTGCACTGGGGGGTTTCCGGGCGTGGCAAGGCCTTGCTCGGGGAAATCCTGACCGGCCAGGACGAAAAGAAAACCGGCTGACCCCTGCCGGCAAGGCGCCGGCTGCAACCTGAAGAGAAATCCATGAACATCGTCATCCTCGCTGCCGGCCAAGGCAAGCGCATGCATTCCAATCTGCCCAAGGTCTTGCATCCGATTGCCGGCAAGGCTCTGGCCCAGCATGTCATCGATACGGCACGCAACTTGGCGCCGGAAAAACTGATCGTCGTGCATGGGCATGGCGGTGATGTCGTCAAGGCGACCCTGGCTGCACCCGATGTAACCTGGGCCGAGCAGGCGCAACAATTGGGTACCGGCCATGCCGTCGCCCAGGCCGTGCCGGCGTTGGGGTCGGCTGCCCAGACTCTGGTGCTTTACGGCGATGTGCCGCTGACCAGTGTTGCGACCCTGAAGCGCCTGTTGCAGGCGGCCAAGGATGGATTGTCGATTCTTACTGTTGACCTAGCCAACCCGGCCGGCTATGGCCGTATCGTTCGCGATGCTGCCGGCAAGGTGCAGTGCATCGTCGAGGAAAAGGATGCGACTCCGGCGCAGAAGGCGATTTGCGAGGTCAATACCGGCATCATGGCGATGCCGACGGCCCACCTTGCCGATTGGCTGGGCCGCCTGAAAAACGACAATGCCCAGGGTGAGTACTACCTGACTGATGTCGTGGCACTGGCGGTTGCCGAAGGTCTGCCGGTACATACTGCCCAGCCCGCAGGCGAGTGGGAAGTACTTGGCGTGAACAGCAAGGTACAACTGGCCGAACTGGAGCGTCAGCATCAGCGCAACATTGCCGAGCAGCTGCTGGTCGCTGGCGTGCGTCTGGCCGACCCGGCCCGCATTGACGTGCGCGGCGAGCTGCAACATGGGCGTGATGTGGCGATCGATGTCGGTTGCGTCTTCGAAGGGCTGGTCGAGCTGGGGGATGCCGTAGAAGTCGGCCCCTACTGCGTGCTGAAGAACGTCAAGGTTGGCGCCGGCACGCGGATTGCCGCCTTTTGTCATTTCGAGGATGCGGTGATCGGCCCGGATGGCGTGCTTGGTCCGTATGCCCGACTGCGTCCTGGTACCGAGCTTGGTCCGGAAGTGCACATCGGCAACTTTGTCGAGGTCAAGAAGAGCAGCATCGGTGCCCAATCGAAGGCCAATCATCTGGCCTACATCGGTGATGCCGAGATTGGCCAGCGGGTCAATGTCGGGGCCGGTACCATCACCTGCAACTACGATGGCGCCAACAAGTTCAAGACCGTCATCGAAGATGATGTGTTTATCGGTTCCGATACCCAGCTGGTCGCGCCGGTGACCGTCGGACGCGGTGCCACGCTCGGTGCCGGTACGACACTGACCAAAAATGCCCCGCCGGATGCGTTGACCGTATCGCGGGCCAAGCAGATCACACTCAGCGGCTGGGTACGGCCGCAAAAGGTCAAGAAATAATGGATATCTGGTTCACGCTGTTTGTCATGCTTGCCGCCTTGCTGGTGGCCGTTGGTGGCGCCTTGCTGCTGGTTGGTTATGTTCAGACCTTGCCCGCCTCGCTGTCATACGGCTGGCGGGTCTGGTTGCCGACCCTGATTCTGCCGGTCGTCGGGCCGCTGCTCTTCGCCCGGCAGCATGCCGAGTACGCCCGTCCGGGCAAGCAATTGCTGGCCGGTCTGCTGCTGGTGCTGCTGGCTGCGGCGCTGCTCTTCGGTGCCGGACCCTATTTTGTCGAGCGCATGGCGCTGGGGGCGAAATAACTTGTTGTAGATTCGTTCATAAGCTCAGGGAGAAGAAGATGTCCAAGTACACCACCGAGGCTATTCGTTCCGTTGCACTGGTTGGTCATGGCTCCGCCGGCAAGACCAGTCTTGCCGAGGCATTGCTCTTTGCCACCGGCGCCATCCAGGCCAAGGGCACTATCGAGCGCGGCAGCACAGTCTGCGATTTCGATGCCCAGGAAAAGGAAGCCGGCCACTCCCTGAACTCCGCGATCGTCAATTTTGCCCATGAAGATCGCCATATCCATCTGATCGATACCCCGGGTTACCCCGATTTCGCCGGACAGGCGGTTGCCGCGCTGGCCGGTGTCGATACGGCGCTGATCGTGGTCAATGCGCAAAGCGGTGTCGAACTGATGACCGAGCGCATGATGCGCCACGCGGCCGAGCGCAATCTGTGCCGGATGATCGTCATCAACAAGATCGACGCTGACAATCTCGACCTGCCCGGCCTGGTCGCCGATATTCGTGAGCGTTTCGGCAAGCAGTGCATGTTGCTCGATCTGCCGGCGCATGGTGCGGCCGAGGTCGTCGAAGTGCTCGAACACGCTGCCGGCGATGCCGACTTCGAGTCGGTTGCCGCAGCCCATCGCGCGCTGATCGACCAGATCGTCGAGGAAGATGAGGATCTGCTCGCCCAGTATCTGGAAGATGGTGCCGATCCGACGGCTGCCGCATTGCATGCCCCGTTCGAGAAGGCCCTGCGCGCTGGTCACCTGATTCCCATCCTCTTTGTTTCCGCCAAGACCGGTGCCGGCATCAAGGAGCTCCTGCATGTCCTGGCGAGCCTGGCGCCGAGTCCGGCCGAAGGCAACCCGCCGCCGTTCTACAAGGGCGAGCCGGGCGACCGGACCGAGCCTTTCGAGGCCGAGCCGGATGCCGGCAAACATGTGTTGGCGCATGTTTTCAAGGTGGTGGCCGATCCCTACATGGGCAAGATCGGCATCTTCCGCGTACACCAAGGCACGATTCGCAAGGATGCCCAGCTTTTTGTCGGTGACGGCAAGCGTCCGTTCAAGGTCGCCCACCTCTACCAGTTGCAGGGCAAGGACAGCGTCGAAGTCGATGCGCTGGTTCCCGGCGACATCGGTGCGATCGCCAAGGTCGAGGAAATCGATTTTGACAGCGTGCTGCACGACTCGCACGATGAAGATCACATCCACCTCGTGCCGCTCGAATTTCCCAGGCCGATGGCCGGCCTGGCGGTCGAGACGAAGAAGAAGGGCGACGAGCAGCGCCTGTTCGACATTCTCAACAAGCTGGCCATGGAAGATCCGACCTTCATCGTCGAACGCCATCCGACCAGCAACGAAACGGTGATCCGCGGTCTCGGCGAAATCCATCTCAAGGCCAAGCTCGACAAGATGGCGGCGCAATTCAAGCTGGAAGTCGATACCAAGCCGCCGCGCATTCCCTATCGCGAAACCATCACCGGTGCTGCCGAAGGCATTCATCGGCACAAGAAGCAGTCGGGTGGTGCCGGCCAGTTTGGCGAAGTGCACCTGCGCATCGAGCCGAAAGAGCGCGGCGAGGGCTTCGAGTTTGTCGATGCGGTCAAGGGCGGGGTCATTCCCGGCGTTTTCATGGCGGCGGTCGAGAAGGGCGTGCGTCAAGGCCTGGAAGGCGGTGTCGTTGCCGGCTATACGGTCGACGATCTGAAAGTGACCGTTTTCGACGGCAAGACGCATGCGGTGGATGGCAAGGAGGTGGCTTTCGTCACGGCCGGCCGCAAGGCGGTCATCGAAGCGATCCGCGCCGCGAAGCCGATCGTGCTCGAGCCCATCGTCAATATCGAAATCGTCGTGCCGGAAACGGCAATCGGCGATCTGACCGGCGATCTGGCCGGCCGTCGTGGTCACATCACCGGTACCGACGGTCGCGGGCATGGCATGGCCGCGATCAGCGGTGAAGTGCCGCTGGCCGAACTCAACGACTACCAGTCGCGCCTGAAGTCGCTGACCGGCGGCCAGGGCAGTTATACCATCGAGTTTGCCCGCTACTCGGCGGTGCCGCCCAACGTGCAGCAACAACTGGCAAGCAAGTTCCAGCTGCATGACGAAGATGAGTAAGCACCTTCGCTGCTGAATGAAAAAAGGGGCTGATCAGCCCCTTTTTTCATGTGCCGGCGACCGTGCAGCGGTTCAGCCGGAATTGGTGTCGGTACTTTCTTCCGCCGGCCATTTGACCGTGGCGAGAAAGAGGTAGCCGGCACCATAGACGGTCTTGATGAAGGCCGGGCCGAGCGGATCGGGTTCGAGCTTGCGGCGCAGGCGCGAAATGCGGACGTCGATGCTGCGGTCGGTCGGTGCCAGATCGCGGGTGCCCATCAACTGTTCGCGTTGCAGGATGCGGTTCGGGTGGCTGACAAACACCTTGAGCAGTTCGGCTTCCGAGGTGCTGAGCAGAAGCTCGTCACCATTGCTGGCGTGCAGGGTGTTATTACCGAGGTTGAAACGCCAGTTGCCGAATTCGGCAATTTCCCGGGCTGGCGTGGCGGCGCCATGGCCGGTTTCCCGGCGGCGCAGGATGCTGCGCACGCGGGCGACCAGTTCGCGCGGCTCGAAGGGTTTCAGCACGTAGTCGTCGGCGCCCAGTTCGAGGCCCATGACACGGTCGCTGACGTGGGCGCGCCCGGTCAGGATGACGATGCCGCACGCCGACTGGGCACGCACGCGCTGCATGACCTCAAGGCCGTCCATGTCGGGCAGGCCGAGGTCGATGATGCACAGGTCGGGGGTCAGGGTGCGCAGGCGGCGCAGCAGATCGGCCGCACTGCGGCACCAGACGGTGCGGAAGGAGAAGTCGCCGAGCACCTGCTCGATGATGCGGGCGACATCCGGGTCATCCTCGACAATGGCGATCAGTTTGCTCAAGTCGGCATCGGTCGCTGGTTTCATGCTTTGCCTCGATTCACGCGCTGCAGGGCGCGGGCCAGATCCTGCCGGACAAAAGGCTTGGCAAGCAGCGGCAGGTCGCTGGTGCCTTGGTCGTCGTTTTCGTCGGCATAGCCGCTCATCAGCAGGATCCTGATCGGGTGGCGATGTTGCCTGACCCATTCGGCCAATTGGCGACCATCGATGCCGCCGGGCATGATGATATCGCTGACGATGATTGCGATGTCGGGAATATGCTCGATCATTTCCAGCGCCTGGGCGCCGTTTTCCGCTTCGATCACCGGGTAGCCGAGATCGATCAGTTGTTGCCGGACAACGCGCCGGACATTCGGCTCGTCCTCGACGAGCAGTACCAGCTCGCCGCCCAGCAACAGCGGCGCATCGTCGAGCGGCGCATCGCTGTCCTGCTCCGGCGCCGTCAGCGGCAGCACCATCAGCACGGTCGTGCCCTGGCCCGGCTGGCTCTGGATCAGGACGCTGCCGCCCGATTGCTTGGCAAAGCCATACGCCATCGACAGGCCCAGACCGCTGCCCAGTCCGAAGCGCTTGGTCGTGAAAAAGGGTTCGAAAACGCGGGCCAGGGTGGCTGAGTCCATGCCGCTGCCGTTGTCGACGACTTCGATCATGGCGTAGGCGCCCGGTGCAACGTCGAAGGCTGCGGCATCGGTCGACAGTTCGACCGGGCGCGCGGCGATGTGCAGACGACCGCCGGCCGGCATCGCATCGCGCGCATTGAGCGCGAAGTTGAGCAGGGCGCTTTCCAGTTGTCCCGGATCGACCAGGGCGTGCAAGGCCGACGGCAGGTCGGTGGATACGGCGATCGATTCCGGCAGCGAGCGGCGCACCAGCTTGGCCAGGCTGACAATCAGCTGGCCGATATCGACGGCCTGCGGCTCCAGCGGCTGCTGCCGGGAAAAGGTGAGCAGGCGCTTGATCAGCTGAACGCCGCGGCGGGCTGATTGCAGCGCCGGTTCGACGAATTCGTTCACTTCGCTGTCGCCCGGGCGATGATCCTGCAGGGCGGCAAGATTGCCGATGATGACGGTAAGCAGGTTGTTGAAATCGTGTGCCAGGCCACCGGTCAACTGCCCGATAGCCTCCATTTTCTGGGCCTGAACGAGGGCGGCCTGCATCCGCTTCTGCTCGGTGATTTCGTGCGAGAAAACGAAGAAGCCGAGCGGCTCGCTTTCCGGGCCGATTTCCGGAACCAGCGTGCTGCGTGCAAAAACCGTCTGGCCCAGGCGGTCCATCTGGTATTCGTAGGTCACCTGCTGTCCGGCCAACGCCCGGCGTACCGAGTCGCGGACCTGGCCATAGACCTGTTCGCCGATCACTTCGCGCACTCCGCGGCCGGTGACGCCGCCTTCCGGGTGGCCATACCAGTCGGAATAGCCTTTGTTCGCGTACTGGTAAACCTCGTTGGCGTCGACGTAACCGATCAGGATGGGAATGGTGTCGTTGATCAGGCGCAGGCGCTCTTCGCTGCGGCGCAGGGCGGCGGCGATGCGGGTATTTTCGGTGTTGGCGCGGGTCAGGTTGGCATTGGCGTTTTCCAGCTGGGCGGTACGGCGCCGTACGCGCTCTTCAAGCTGGATGTTCTGGTATTCGGCCAGATTCTCGATGTAGCGCTGTTCGGTGACATCGCTGTACAAGGTGACGAAGCCCTTGTCGGCGAGCGGCTCGCCGCGCAACAACAAAACGCGCCCGTTCGGGCGCTGGCGTTCGGTGACATGCGCCGCAAAGCTGCCGGCGGCGGCAATCCGTTCGGCAATCTGGCTTTCGATGTCACCCGGGCCGTATTCGCCACGCGCGGCGTTGAAGCGGATGAAACTCTCGAAGGGCGCACCGACGTAAGCCATCGCGGCAGGGAAATCGAGCAGGCGCAGGAAGGGTTCGTTCCACGCCACCAGGCGCAGTGCGGCATCGAACACGGTGATGCCCTGATCGAGCAGGTCGAGCCCGGCCTGCAGCATTTCGTAACGTTGTGCGGTGTCGGGAGGTGGTGGCGAGAGTTCCATCAGGCGATTCTAGTGCAGGCCGGGAGCGGACTTCCGTGAGGTAACGATTCGTTACATTCGGCCAATAGTTTTGCAAGAGTGTTTTGCGATTCTTGCATAAAAACAAGATGCCCCAAAAAAGAGAACAGCACTTTCAATAGCATCGTGAGGAGATCGTTGTGGCTGCAAATCCGTATGCAGTTGGCCTTGAACAGAATCAGGCCAACTATGTTCCGCTTTCCCCGTTGAGTTTTCTTGAACGCTCGGCTTTCATTTATCCGAAGCGTATTTCCGTCATCCAGGGCGCGCGTCAGTACACCTGGAAGGAATCCTACGACCGTTGCCGCCAGCTTGCTTCGGCGCTGACCAATCGCGGCATCGGCAAGGGTGACACCGTGGCAGTCATGCTGCCCAATTCGGCGCCGATGTTCGAGTGTCATTTTGGCGTGCCGATGACCGGTGCCGTGCTCAATACCCTGAATACCCGTCTCGATGCCGAAGCCATTGCCTTCATGCTGACGCATGGCGAAGCCAAGGTGCTGATCACCGATCCGGAGTTCTCCGCCATCGTCAAGCCGGCCCTGGCCCTGCTCGAAGGTCCGAAGCCGCTGGTCATCGATACCCTCGATCCGGAATTCACCGGCGGTGAAGCGCTCGGCGAAAAGGACTACGAGGCCTTCCTGAATGAAGGTGAGCCCGACTTTGCCTGGCAACTGCCGGAAAGCGAGTGGGACGCCATCGCGCTCAACTACACCTCGGGCACGACCGGCAATCCGAAGGGAGTCGTTTACCACCATCGCGGTGCCTATCTGAATTCGGCCTCCAACATCATTTCCTGGGGCATGCCGCAGCACGCGGTTTATCTGTGGACCCTGCCGATGTTCCATTGCAACGGCTGGTGCTTCCCGTGGACCATGGCCGCCAATGCCGGTACCAGCGTCTGCCTGCGCAAGATCGATCCGGCCCTGATCTTTGGCCTGATCAAGGAACACAAGGTCAGCCACATGTGCGGCGCGCCGATCGTGTACGGCATGATGATCAACGCCCCTGCCGAACTGAAGGAAGGCATCACCCACCAGGTCAATGGCCTGATCGCCGGTGCCGCGCCTCCCGCCGCCATCATCGAGGGCTGCGAGCAGATGGGTTTCAACATTACCCACGTCTATGGCCTGACCGAAACCTATGGTCCGGCCTCGGTCTGCGCCAAGCACCCGGAATGGGACAAGCTGCCGATCGACCTGCGCGCTGCGCGCAACGGCCGCCAGGGCGTGCGCTATCACATGCAGGAAGCCATTGCCGTGCTCGACCCGGTGTCGATGGAGCCGGTGCCATGGGATGGCGAGACCATGGGTGAAATCATGTTCCGCGGCAACCTGGTGATGAAGGGTTACCTGAAGAACGAGAAGGCGACGACTGAAGCCTTTGCCGGCGGCTGGTTCCACACCGGCGACCTCGCCGTCGTGCATAGCGACGGCTACGTCAAGATCAAGGATCGTTCGAAGGACATCATCATTTCCGGTGGCGAGAACATCTCCTCGCTGGAAGTCGAAGACGTGCTCTATCGCCATCCGGCGGTGGTGGCTGCGGCTGTCGTGGCCAAACCCGATGAGAAGTGGGGCGAAGTCCCGGCTGCCTTCCTCGAATTGAAGGCCGGTGCGGTCTGCACTGAGGCCGAGATCATCGAGCATTGCCGTGCGCATCTGGCCCGCTTCAAGGTGCCGAAGCAGGTCGTGTTTGGTGAATTGCCGAAGACCTCCACCGGCAAGATCCAGAAGTACGTCCTGCGCCAGCACGCCAACTCCGCGCTCGCCATCGAGTAATCCGTCTTCCCCCTGCCGCGCCATTCGCGCGAGTGGCAGGGGGCTTTTTTGTCCGGAACAGGAATACCCATGAAAATTCTCGTCCCCGTAAAGCGGGTGGTTGATTACAACGTGAAGGTCCGCGTCAAGGCGGATGGTTCGGGCGTCGACCTGGCCAACGTCAAGATGAGCATGAACCCGTTTGACGAAATCGCGGTTGAAGAAGCGGTACGTCTGAAGGAAGCCGGCATTGCGACCGAAGTGATCGCGGTGTCGTGTGGTGTGGCCGCCTGCCAGGAAACCCTGCGCACGGCGATGGCGATCGGTGCCGATCGCGGCATCCTGGTTGATTGCGGTGATGTCGACCTGCAGCCGCTGGCCGTCGCCAAGCTGTTGAAGGCACTCTGCGACAAGGAAGCACCGGGCCTGGTCATCTGCGGCAAGCAGGCGATCGACGACGATGCCAATCAGACCGGCCAGATGCTCGCCGCACTCGCCGGCTGGCCGCAAGCCACCTTTGCCTCCAAGGTCGTGATTGCCGACGGCAAGGCCACGGTTACCCGTGAAATCGACGGCGGCCTGGAAACCCTG